>OGUL01000130.1_pt1 | contig 96646 bp, 93 predicted proteins | sample 1553651 | NCBI WGS metagenome assembly OGUL01 (sample SAMEA2580048, study PRJEB22360) | human gut metagenome | biome: human gut; feature: human-associated habitat; material: faeces | place: Denmark | collected 2008/2010
TTTTATGACTTACATTTATTGTACTCCCGATTATAGAAATATTACTTTTGATGGTGAGCTTTATATTAAAGGTCAAAAGAATACTACTATTGGTGGTGCTGCACGTAATCCTAAGAATCCTCTTCATAAATATCTTCAATTTGTGAATTTTGATCTTAGTATTCCTGATGTTTCTAATAGAGATCGTTATCATCTTCGTAGAGATATTTTGAATCATGCTTGGAATAAAGCTACAGTTTCAAATTCAGATGATATTTATATTCAGTTTAAACCTGAAGAACATGATGTTACTAAAAGTGCTAAAATAGTTTCATTATGTTCTATTAACATCAAAGATGATTCTGATGTTGAAGCTTATAGAGATCGTTGTATTGCAGCCGGTTATGAGGGCTGTGTTGTTCGCTCTAAGATTGCAGAATATAAATTCGGTTCTCGTCCACAAACTATGATGAAAGCTAAGAAGTGTGAAGAGACTGAATGTTTGTGTTTAGATATTCTCGTTGATCGTATAACTAAAATTGTTGATGGTCATGAGGTAGTTTATAATTATGCTAAGTTCAAATGTAAGAATGATTTAAATGCTGAAACATTTGAAGTTAAGCCTACAGCTATTTATAATGGCAATACCGATAATACTATGACAAGTGATTATATTCTTAGTCATAAGAATGAATTTATCGGTAAAATGCTTGCCATTAAGTTTTATGAACGTACAGATAAGAACATTCCGTTTAATGCTAATGCTTACGGAGTTCGTGATTATGAATCTAACGATTAATTACATATAATGGAAGACACAAATCCTTTTAAAGAAGAAGAGGAAATTAAACAAGACATTCCTGTTGATAGTTCTCTTTCTAAAGCTGAAGAAGAATTATCTGCACTTGCTATTACAATTGAGAAGTATAAGCCTATTGTAATAAATGGTGTTTCAATTCCGTCTGTTGTTAGAACAGATGCTCCTGATAAACCATATATAGTTACAGAGCCTCGAACTGTTGCTGATTTATCTAAGGATGAAGTTGATTGGCTTAATACCAATATTAATTTCATTCTTGATGCTACTGGCGAGTTTATTCCTGTTACTAGTGGTAATCAGTTTGTATTCTATCAAACTCTTTTGAAAATTCAGTATTATATTTATGCTCATAATATTCCAATTGAGTTCTTTGATGGTAACAATGAAAAAGCTCGCTATTATAAGATTTGGAATATCGGTTATTTGATCGACAATGAAAATTATGATAGTGCTTATGAACCTCAATTTCATATTTGTGTTGATAGTAACATGAGTGCTGAAGTTGAGTCTCGTGATCATGCTATTAAGATGTTTAACAGATATACTTATAATCTATTTAAGGAGGCTGTGAAACTTATAGATTATAAAGTTCCTAGAGGTAGTTCTTTAGCTATTGCTAAATGTTCTGCAAGACTTATATTTGATACTGTTGAAGATTTTGAAGCTTGGATTAAAGATAGTGTTATTCCAGCTACAGAAGCTCCTACAAATAATCATATTCTTTCATTCTTCCCTAAACTTAATCCTTTGTATCTAAATTCTAAAGTTAGAACACTTGATACGTTTAGTTTCTATGCTAATCCTAAAGCATGGATTGCTCAGAATGAAGCTGGTAATACTTATAAAGCTAAGTTTAATATTTTGATGTTTCCTGAGTTTATTGGAGCATTAACTATTACAACTTATCATTCAGCCGCTAAGACGATTGAGGTTAATATGGAACAACTTTCTAATCGTCTTAAAGCTATTGCAGAAAGTCATATTTATAAAAAGGCTTAGCTATGGATGCTGTTAGTAGTGTTACTAAAGAAATGTTTCATAGATATTTCATAGCAGCACTTGTTAGCATTGGTATTCCACTTGATCAAGCTAATTTGTTTTGTTGTATGAATCAACGTAAACGTCTCATGGATTTTGGTATTTGTACCGTTATTTCTATGAAGCTTGATGAGTTTATGGAAGCTAGAGTTCCTGATTATAAAGGTTGTATGCCTAAAGATGATTGGGAAGCTATTATAAATTATAATTTTTCAGAGGATTAAGATATGAAAGTTGTTATTACTAAACATTTTCCTTTTGGTAAGTTTGTTGCTATTAATATGTTTGCTAGACTTTATCTTAAGGATAAAGATAAATCTAGGCTTACATTAATGATTAGGTATCCTAATGGATATTTTAAACTTATTCAACATGAACGTTCTCATACTAAACAACAGAATGACCTCTTAGGTATATTCTTTTATGTATGGTACGTCATTGAATGGTTCTTTAAACTCTTCACTGAAGGTAAGGCTTATCGTGAACTTTGTTTCGAGCGTGAAGCTAGAGCAAATGAGACTAATGTAGATTCTTATAATGTTATTGTACATTACAAAAATGATAAAGCTTATACTATTATACAAGATAGTATTCCTATTTGTACTTACTATGACATTAATGATGTTATCAAAAATATTGATAATATTAAGTATCTTGAGTTTAAACCTTTGAATGTTAAAGGTAGTCTTATTAATCGTAAGTGGGGTAGTTGGTTGAAATACGTATTTAAAAGATAATATGGGTTGATTTCTTATTCAATTATAACCTATGCTGTGAAGCACGCTGTTGAAGCCGCTAGTCTTAATTGATTAGCGGCTATTTTTGTTTAATTTAAAATTGTTATTATGAATTTTGGAAAAGCTATTGAACGTGTTAAGACTCGTTCTTATATTGCAAGACGTGCTAATTGGGATGATGATGTATTTATATTTGCACAAGTTCCTGCTGATATAAATGAAGAAACTATTCCTAAAATGCAAAGTCTTCCGGAAGTTGTTAAGCGTGAGATTACAGAAGCTGGTATTACTAGTCTTAGTTATCAGAATCAAATTTGTAAGTTTGATAATGGTGATATTACTTATTATACACCTACTGATAATGAGATTTTTGCTGATGATTGGGAAACTAAGAGTGATGATGCTCTAGCTGAATGGGAAAATATATGACACCTGAAAATGTAAGTGCTATTATAGATACTGTTAAAGGTACTGTATTACCCAGTGAAAGAATTGCTATGTTTAATAAAGCTTGTGCAATTGATCCTCACGATACAGTAGTTATTGAAGAGCTATCTGAACTTATTAAAGCTATTTCTAAGATTAATAGATGTCATAATAATAAACATCTTAAAAGTCTTATGGAAGAAATTGCTGATGTTAGAATTGTTATTGAGCGTATCATGTGTAAATATAATATTAAAGAAGACGATATTGATAAGCTCGTAGTGTTTAAAATAAATCGCTTTATTGATCAATATGACATCTAAAAATAAAAACGATCAAATAAATCATCCTAAGCATTATACTTCTGATCCTAGTGGTATTGAATGTATTGATATCACTCGTCATAGAAATTTTAATATAGGTAATGCTATTAAATATCTATGGAGAGCTGGTCTTAAAGAAGACAAAGATCGTAAGCTTATTGATAAACAAGTTGAAGATCTTAATAAAGCTGTTTGGTATCTTGTAGATGAGATTCATCGTCTTGGTGGTAGATGTACTGTTAAGACTGATTCAATTAATACTTGTTTGCCTATTGATAATGAAAGTATTATTGATGCAGCTTTAAATTATCATGAAAATATTAATGGTCAAGATGTAAGTATTCTCGGTCTATCTAATGGTAATGGTGGTATTAGATTTAATATTGCAGATCATCTTAAATCTATTCTATTAGATCTATATCATATTAAAGTTGAAAATGGTGGACAAACTAAACTTGATATGTGATGAAATTTGTTAAACCTGTTAGTGTTATTCATACAGCTCATAATCTTAAAGGTGGCTTACAATTAGCTGAATTTGCTGGTCGTCTTTGTTATAAATCTGAAGATAAGATTAAACCCGGAAGTTACGTTAAGTTTCTTTTGATGCTTATTGATAAAGGTCATACTTCGATTCTTGAGCATTGTCCTATTTATGTTTGTGGTTATCATGATATGATGAGTATTGAAATGATAAACATTAGGCATTCTGCTTTTTCTCGTTTTGTTTCTGATATTAAAGATGCAAAACCTAATTCTAATTTCTATTATATCTACACTAATCTTCGTGTTGTATATAATGAAAGTCCTGAATTAGCTAAAGCTCTTATTCAGACTTCTACTATGGAAGGTGATGAAATTTGGAAAGCTCATGGTGTTGCTTGGTTTGTTCCAAAATTCGATCATCCTTTCGCTCGTATGAGTGCATATATAACTACTCTTAGAAGTATAGTTGATGAACTTGTACGTGAACGTATTCAATCTTGTGCTGTTGAATCAACTCGTTGGTGTGATTATTCTAATGATTCTAAATTTAATGGTGTTACATTTTGTTTACCTCATTGGGTTAATTCTAATGTTTTTGATAATGCTATTAATAATTTTATTAGACTTATTCAAGAAGTAGATGATTCTTTAAGTAAAATTAATAAACTTCAAGCTTATTATTCTAGAGCTTATGTTTTATATGAAGGTGCTTTAGATATTAATTATAAAAAAGTTTATCATTATATTAAAACTTGTATTATTAATGAACTTTCATATTATGAAGCTAAAGATGTTCTTAAATTACCTGCACAAGATGCTCGTGAATATTTACCTTTAGGTATTAAAAGTGAAATCTATTATACAGGATTTAATGAAGATTGGGATAATATAATTGATAAACGTTTATATGATAAATTTGGTAAATCTCATCCTAATATGCATATTATAATGAAACAATGTAAAGATCATCTTGATGTAATTAGAACTTCTTAAAAAGCTATTATTGATTCAGATCATGGCAGAGAAAGTGAAAGTGCAGGTGAATAGATTACCAGCATTTATACCTCTTGATATTTATATTAAATATTACGGTAAACCTACTACTGTATTTGAACAAAGTAATTTAGATTTACCTGTAAGTTATTATGATACTCTAACTGAAGGTATGAGTCTTATTCATAGACCTTTTGTTGCAGGTTGGGCTAGTGTTCCTACTAATACTTTATTAGTTAAGGATACAATGGTTCGTTTTAAAGAGATTGAAGATTATAGTCATTACCAAACTGAATTGAATTTCGATGAATCTATTTGAAATACAAGCTAATATTGATAGGATATTAGAATATGCTACCGAGAATGGTGGAGATATAGGAGAAAGTGGCGCTGAGGAACTTGCGATTAGTGAAGAGGAACTCGGTGAGAAACTTTATGTTTATGCTTTTGTTATAGATCGTTATAACACTGATATAGCATTACTTAAACAATATAAGCAAGCTCTTGATGATCGTGTTAAACGTACTGAGAAAAAGATTAAACGTCTTAAAGATGTCATGGCTGAATGTGCATATAAGTACGGTGAACCGGTATTAAAGAAGAATACTGAAACTGGTATTAAAGAGCCTACTGGTAGTATGTCTCTTAAATATCCTAATATCACTATTAGTGTTCGTAAAGGTCAGGAAGTTATTACAGATACGGAAATGTTTAATAGCTTTCTTAATCAAATGTATCAATACTTTGAAAATCCATCTGTTGATACAGTACCTGCGAATATTGATGCAATTAAAGGTTTTATTGATGTTAAACTTGATAAAGGTTTAAATCTTGATAAAGCTAATAAGATTAAAGCTATTCTCGCTGAACATGGAATTGTTTTTGAAGAAGGTGATTTCAAATTCTATGTTAATAGTACTAATCTTAAAGAAATGTTGAATCAATCTCCTGAAGGTCTTGATGCTTGGACGCTTCAAGAAAAGGATATTGTTACAATTAAAAAATAAACTTCTATTGAAACAAAGTATATTATGCCTTTTGTAAATTATCAAAGACGTCCTCTCGTATTTAATGAAATGGGTAAACCTATCAATGATTTGAGTATGGAGGATGCTATTAAAGAAGCAAATCTTGATTATAAAGTAGGTATTAAAGAGACTCGTGTTCGTCTTGAAGATCCTGCTAATCCGGGTAGCTTTCTGTTATATAAAGTTCCTAACAGTTTTGCTACTTATAGAGAAGATACAAATCATGTATTTGGTGCTGTTGGTTCTAAGTACGAAGTTGTACAGAATTCTGTAGCTCTTGATTTTATTAATCAAATATGTGATTACGATAAGAGTATTCGTATTGAAACTGCTGGTTGCTATAAGAATGGCGCAAGTATGCTTGTAACTGCAAAATTCCCTGATGCTATCACTATTGATAATAAAGATCTTATTGATAAGTATCTCTTATTTACCAATAGTCATGATGGTTCTGGATTAATCACGTGTGCTGTTACAAATATTCGTGTTATTTGTAATAATATGCTTAATCAAGCTATTAAAAATGCAACACAACAGTTTTCTTTTAAACATACAAAGAATGTTCACAACGCTATTATGAGTGCTGTGAATAGTATTCGTGCTACGCATATCTATCATGAAGCTATGCAAGAATCTATGCAAGCTCTTAAAGCCATTAATATTAAATCTAATAATATGACTGGCTTTGTGTATAATCTGTTTCTTAATGATGAACAACAAGAGCACATGAAGCTTAGAACTAATATCTTTGCTGCTGATAAGGATATTATTTCTACTAAGACTCAAAATAAAGTCAAAGCTGTTCTTGATACTATCGAGAATGGTGTTGGTCAAGAGTTACATCGTGGTACTGTGCTTTGGCTTTATAATGGTGTGAGTTGTTATCTGAATAATGTTGTTGATTATAAGTCTTCTGAAGATCGCTTTGAAGCTCTTACTAAAAAAGGTGCTTATAAGCTAAATCAAAAGGCTTATGATCTTGCCCTAACGGCACTAAGAGCTGCATAATGGAAGAAACTAAAACACATACGTGTTATATTGAAGTTGATGGGAATGTGATTACTCGTGATGCAAATGGAACTCTTATTCAAGAATTTACTGGTAATTGGTCTGTTTTGCATAAGGTGTATAAATTCGCTACTATGACCGCTGCTGAAAAGCAAAAGTATAAGCGTCTATCTCCTAATCTTTATATTGGTAATATTAAGTATGTTATTAGGCATCCGGGTACTAACAATAGTTTTGTTGTTACTTCTACTCAAATTAAGAAGATTCTACCTTTCATTGTTAATGTGAATAAAGTTAGCTTTGGTGGACTGAATGAATGTGGTGAAAGTGAGGGATACTATTAATACTTCTAAGCATAGTGCTGTTACAAGTGCTATGCTTAGTTCCGCTCCTGACCACACCATGTTCCCTACTGGGGTTTGGAAAGCTACTCTTAGTGTTTCTAATGCTAGTCGTATTAACGTTAATACAAATCATCATAGCTGTATGGTTAAAACGACTTCAATAGAGGCTCATAGAGACACTTTCTTTTGTGATATGAACTAGTTATCGTCTGCCAATAGATAATCAATATATGAAGCCCGCAGGTGGCAAAAATGGCATTGTGGGGCATTGCAGACCCCGGTAGAGGGATAGATGTGGAACGGGGCGGAGCGTTTGCAATGACACGAGCAGGAGTATGAGTAGTATAGATACAAGAAGAGAGAGGACTGACAGTATTATCTGAAAGCCCTCTCTCATTTTTTTTAAGTCCAACAGAAGTCCTTACTTATTTAGTTCAACTATCATTTGTAATATTGGGTTCTGTTGCATATAGTATGTATTGTTCTTTGGTAAATAGAACATCTTGTTGTATTGATTGAATAACGGAATAGTTTTCTTAAATGCAATCCAACGTTTATCTTCATCTTTATATGTACCTCTATCATAAAGCATTTCTTCATCATCTACAATCATTGGAGCAATAAGTGTCCAATAAGCAAGATTAAGAACATTAGACATACTTGTTTCAAAAGGAATAGGAGCTTCCATAGTACGTTTATAGAATGAATAAAGACCCATAGGAGAAGTTTCATAAAGCTCTGTTTGAACACCATAGATCGTATAAGAAGCTAGAGCAAACAGAAGACTTTCGTCTAATTCATCGTCATCATCAGATGCTGCATACATAGCACCTGCCATAATACTAAGACCTGCAAAAGTTGCAAGATTAAACATAGCTCTTCTGATATTAGCTTTTTGATTTTGAGGAAGAGTATTATATCTAAAGCTAATATCTTTAAACCAATACATAAGACCAATAAAACCATTGAAAACAGCTTTAGCTTTAACAGCAAAGTCTATATCTTCTTCGTTTTCCGCAGCTTTATCAATAGTTTCTCTAAATCTATTACGCATATTAGCACTTATAAACTGTAGCATATCAGTATAAGCACCACTACGATAAGATTCAAGTCTCTCATCATATATAATTTTACCAACACGTTTACCCCAATAACGAATGAAGTTAGGACGAAGCCATTTACGGAATTGAAGTATCACCTCTCCCCACATTTTACCAGATAGCATAGATTTATCGAAAGTATTGTAAATACCATGCAAGCTATGATTAACACCTTTAACTTTACCTAAGAACTTAGCAAAATCTTCAAGAGTTATATTACTTTCAGCTTTAATTGAAGCGATACCATCTTTAAGTTCAAAAGCATCATATATAACTTGATTCTTTTCAAACTCAACTCTAGCATTCTTAAGACCTTCTTTATAAGCCTTAGCGTAATTAGATTTCCATTCGTTAGTAAAGTTATTAGCACGATAAGCAATAAATCGAGAAAGATAATCTATAAATTCTACGTTATTACCTTTAACAGATTCTTGTTTATCTTTATATGCTTTATACTTAGTATAAGTTTCATCATCAACCATATCTCTAAAGAGACGTTCTCTAAGTGAGAATACGAATTGATCATAATTCATAATAGTACCTGCAACAATGCGATGAGTTTGCATAGCTGACAAGAAAGTAGCGAATTGCAAATAATGCTCACCAATAGTATTAGGAGCAAACATTACATTATCCCATTTAGACATACCAAGAGAAACAATGTTAGTCTTAGTATCAACTCCAGCTTCAATATGATCTTCAAAAATATTACCTGCAAGCTTCATCAATGCAGCATCAAGATTATCACAAGTATATTCTCCAAGTGAAGCCCACAATGAAGGAAGAGCTTTAACATACATTTCATGAGCTTTAAGAAGTGTAGCTTGTGTTGTAAACTCACCTCCGGTAGCTTCACTGACAATGTTTATATGACCCGTACCAATATTCTTCAAAGCAGCAGTTAAATTCATCCACATAAGTGATTTACTATTAACAGTATGAAGAACATTTAAAATCTGATCAGCAGCACTATTTATACGATTCTTACCTTCAAAAGCATCATAGAAAGCTTTAAATCTATTAAATGCTTCTGTTTCTTTACCTTTACGAGAAACAACTTCAGTTTTATGAGTATAAAGAGATAGAATCTTATTAATAACATTCTTACTCTTAACACCATATTCACGAGCTTGGAACTCAGGCATAGCAAGAATAGTTTGCAGAAGATTAAGTTCAGGCTCAAAGTCACGATTAACTTTGATGCGTTTAAGCTGATTAATATAATTAAGAGTAACGTTCATAGGGTCAAAGTTCATACGATCTCTAACATCACCTAATTGTTTATCAGATAACTCTTTATTATATTCAATAATATCTGCAATAGAAGTAATAGGTTTATAATAACCTCTATGTTTAGCTATTTTATTAGCTTTTTCAATTAGAGCATCATAAACTTCTTTATTTGTAATATCGTAGAGATCATACTTAATACGACCTATAACTTCTGGACGGTTAAGCGCAGTAGCTTTAAGATAATATTGAGTCTCTCCACTAAGTGTATTTTTATAATCATCTTCTTGCAACTCATGATAACCAACAAGTTGTTTAAGAGCATTAACATGATTAGCAGATATGAAAGTCGGGAAGAAACTAGCAGATCTAACAGTGTTAGGCATTGCAACATCATTAAGCTCTGCAAATAGTTCTTGCATTTCAACCATCATATCAATATCAGAATGAGTAAGTTTACTAAACTTAGCGTCTCTATAATCAGTTTTCGCAGTTTTAACTTGAAGAAGAACTCGATTAGTAGTTTGACCTCTAACACTAAGTTTAATATTATTAGCTTCAGCAAATTTCTTACGAATCTTAGATTTATAGACACGTTCAATCAGTTTAGTATAATAGTATGCTTCTTCGGCACTAAGATTAGGAAAATACTTCTTAGGATTATTATATACATCTTCAAGATCAAGTTCAAGTCTACCTTTAATAATTTTGGCAGGCATTGAAACATTCATAGTAGAATATATAGTTTTACCTACAGCACGAACTCTTTTCTTATGTTCTTTCTCAAGTTTAGCAAGAGCATCTTGAGCTTGCTTAACTGTAGCAAAATCATCAGATTCTAACAAAGGTTCTAACTCAGATCTTCTCTTAATATAATCATCGTATTCACGAGCTTTACCAATTTGATAATCGTAATTAGCTTTAGTCATATCAAATGGTGTAGCAAGTTGACAATTAGCTTCATTAATAAATCTAGCTCTAAAGTCATTAGAACGAGATTGAGAGAAAGTCATATCGGGTTTACCATTAGATTTCTCTTTATAGAATCTATCATACTTCTTAAATAATGCGAATATACGCTTGTTATTATTGAAAGCAAATTCAGTAGCATTAAGAGTATGAAACTCATATTGAGAAAGAACCGTATCAATGATTGGAATACCACTTTGAGCAGCAGAATCTAACCATTTAATAACAGTAGATAAATCAAGATTATCACCGAGCATACGACGAATATTCTCTTGAATATCTCTTTCATTTATAGTATAAACGCCAATTTCATCAGCATTAAAACCATTTTCAACAAGCTTATCTTGAATATACTTAAACTTAGTATTGAAAGCAGGATTATGACTTCTTTGATTGATTAAGAAACCAAAGTAAATCTTAGAAGCATCAACAACTTTACGTTTAAGAGGCATAATCTCAGCATATAAACCTTTAAGATTAAGAAGAGCTTCATTAAATTCTGCAACACTATCTTTAGTATTTTGAGAAGCATTTTCAAAACTAGCTTCGTCAATAGGATTTAGATCTTCAATATAAGCTTGAGACTTTATAAGACTACTGAGTTTATTCAGATCAGTAACCCATTGTTTACGATCAGCAACAGTACCTTTAGTCCAAAGCTTAAATATAGTATCAGTATCCATTGGCATTTGAATAGCTTTAATCATATCTTTAACATTCTCTAGTATATTAGCATTATACTTGAATGTTTCAATATAATTAGGAAGACTATTCATATCTCTACCAAGTCTAGCAATTTCACTTTGAGCTTTAGCATCAAGCTTATCAAGATTAGTATTAAGTTCACCCATGAGATTCATTTCATCTCTAAGAAGTTTAGTATTACCAATAGCAGTCTTTTCAACTTCATAAAGAGTATTAATAAATTCAAGGTTTGACATACTAATTCCAGTATTATCATCAGCTATGAATTCTGTATCTAAGACTTTAGAGAACTTAGGAGTTGAATTATTAATAGTGTGAATAGTAGTATTAAGATCTTTTTTAATACCAATGTAATCAACTATAATATCATTGATACCATTAGCTTGAATTGCACTAACGTTAGTTGGATTTAGCCTTTGAATAAGCCTGTCTAAGCCCTTAAAAAGTTGTCCTTGTATTGTTAATCGTTTCAATTGAGAAAGTGTCTCTCCGTTGCCGACAAGTGCCAAATTTTGGATTTTCGAGGGCAGTGTATCGGTATCGAAAGTGTCATTGATAGCTGCCTGCAATGGGATAGTAGTAATAGCAGAAGTATCAATAAGACCTCTATATATATCAGATTCATTACCAATATAAATTGTATAATCAGCGTTACTTGTAGCAGCGTCTATAGCTGATGTAAGACTGTTATGAGTTTCTACATTAGTAACAGATGAATTAAATCTACGATAGAACTTACTCAAAATAGTAGCAAGTTTCTCGTATATTTCTTGAGCTTCAATATTATATTTATAATAATCATTAGCTGTAGTAAGATATTCAGATTTAAACGTTTTATTAATAGGATAATAGAACGTACAATCATTAATATCAAAACGTTTATAAAGCATACCCTCAGGTAATTGAGCTTTGTAAGTCTTTTTAAGACCAGTAAGTTCTTTATCAATTACCTTTTCACGAGTCTTAAGATATATATCATCAGCATAACTAGAATTATTTACATATCTAGTAGGTTCAAAAATCATTTGACCAACGATGTTCCAAATATCATTATGTTTAATGCCAATAGCATTTTTAATAACACTATTAAGAGCATCTTCTATATACTTACGAGTTTCAAGATCAACATCTTTATGCCATTCATTAGCTACTGCACCTTTAAGATCAAATACAGCTCTAGAGAAATTACTCTTAGTAATCTTAGTAAAAGTAGGAGTTTGATCTTTAACTTTACTCTTTTTACCATTAGTATCATAAACATATTCAGGTTTCATATATTTAACGATACGAGTATTCTCAGAATTAGCACGAACAAAAGCTTCGATGAAAACATCAAGTTCTTCGTTAGTTCTAAGAAGAATATTATCTTTATTCGCTTGACTAGCATAAAGAGCTTCAGCATAGTTATAAAGAGCAGCATTTTCTGAACGGAAGTTACTACCACCATCAGTAATACCTTGTTCTCTCATAGCTAATCTAATATCTCTGTCACTAGTACCGTCGATAGATTCAAAACTAATAGAATCAAATTGATCTCCCCATGAAGTCTTATAAGCACTTACATAGTTACCATCTTTAGTTTTGAATTTACCATAAAGATCAATAGGAATATACTTAGAAAGATTACGACCAAAATCAAGTTTATTAACCCAGAATGCGTATTTAACTAAGTTCTCACCAAGAATACGACAATACTCATCAGGACTATTAATAAGCTGAAAGAATGTGTCTCTAGTAAAATCAATATCATCACTTTCCTTAGTTAAAATAGAAATATATCCAGTTCTTACAATTGTACTCTCCATAGTATTAGGAGAAAGTAATGAAAGAATATGATTAGGATTAAGTCTAAGATTACCTTTAGTAACATATTGACCATTTACAGCAACATATCTACCATCAGTAAGTGTATTCTTAACCATAGCTAGTTGAATACCAACAGGTAATTCTTTAAACATAGCTATTTTTTCATCATGAGTATAATTTCTACTTTCAAGTTCATTGTACCAATTCTTAAGATTAACATTAGTAAGAGCTAAATCAACAGCACCTTTGAATTTAAATTCATTAGTTTGTTCGTCTTTAACAATATTAACACATCCTAATAACTTAGCACGTTCAGCAAGAAGTGTTTCCGGACTTTTACTGTCATCATTAAAGAAAGGCATTTGTCTAACTTTATCAATAATAGCATAATTAACCAGAGCTTCTCTAAGTTCAGGATTATTAATCTGTTTAAGCTTAGCCATACAATAATTAATCTTATCTTTAAAAGCAGGATTCTCACTAATAAAGAGATCATGAAACATATTAACAGAGATCTCATTAGTAGAATACAATTGTTGTTGAAGAATAGGATAAGCACTATCTTCAATTTCCCAATTAGTATTAACAACTGACGGGAATATAGCTTCAATCATTGATTTATCACCAATTCTAAAAGGAGATTTAGGTTTATCAAGTTGAATTACCTTACCATCAGAATCCTTATTTTCAAGAAGATAATCATTAGCTTTAAGCAACCAATTATCAACAACTTCACCTTTATCAGTAATTGCATTTACACTATAGTATTTATAGAGTAATTCATTACGCATACTTTCCGGAATACCTGCATCTTTAGCATTCTGAATAAGAGTATTAACGTTATGCTCAAGCATTGCAATAGATTCAAAGAGCTTATTACTTTCAGAAGTCTTAGGACCAGCGCCTTTCTTTTCAGTAATAAGACATCCTTGAGCACGTTTCATAGCATTTACAGCTTTATCAACGTACATATAGTAATCTAAAACTTCAAGTTGTCGATTAAGATAATTAGCATAAGCTTCAAAATCTTCAACTGTATGTTTATAATTTTGACCTTCTTTAAATAGAGAATCAAGTTCAGTAATAGTTTTAGCTTTATTCTGAATCTTACTATCTACTTCGTATGCGGTAACATCAACTTCATTTGCAAGAGCTTCAATAAATCTAGCCATAGCATGAGTTTGTTTCATGTTTATAGTATGACCATGCTCATGAGCTTTAGCAATTGCCATATTACTAAGATCTTCTTGTGCAAGATATTTACTAAGTTTAGTAATAACATCTTTAAGACCTACATTATCTTGTGTAGTTTCAAAATAACTCTTAGCAAAAGCTTTAAGACTATTACCTTTATCAGCAAGAAGTTTACTCATAGTAGCAACAGCGTCAATCATATAATCACTGCGTACATTATGAAAACTAACATTAGTGAAGTTATTAGAGTTTTCAATAGACTTAATTGAAATATTCGTAACAAAATCAGTAATGATTTGCTGAGATTCAATAAGAGCAGAATAGATATATCTATTAGTACCTTCAACTTTAGCATTGCCAGTATTAAGATTAGCATTCCAACTTATAGGGAATGAAGCAAGTAAAGCGGTATTACCAATAGTATATGTATTCATATTAAACCAAAGATTATCTTTAACAGCATCAAGAATATGAGATGTTAATTCAGAACGCTGTGCAGATATAGGCTCACCATTTATATCAGTCCAAGTACCATAATCGTTGTTATAAAGAGAACGACACCAAACTGTAACACTATTAGAAGCTACATCTATTTGAACACTATGTTCACCGTTAGATAATCTTTCATCTTTAAAGCATTTAAGAATCTGTTTTTTAGCCCATTCAGCTTTATTAGGAATATCTTCATTATAACCTTTAATATCACTGAAATTAAGTCTAATAGGAATAGCAAATTCATCAGACAACATAGTCTGTGTAAATCCCATTATAGATAGAGCATTATCCGCTGCAATGGATTGACCTTTAAGAACTGCAATATTATTATTAATATTACGAATCTTAATCTGATCAATAAGAAAATGCTGATTCATCATAGAGTTATCATAACCAGCAATTCTATTTATATAAGCAGAAGCAGCTTTACTATGATCAAACTCATTGGGTTTCTCTTTATTAAGAGTATTCTTAATATCAGAGTGAATACCAATCCAAGTATCAATTATAGCATTATCCTTAGCAGCTCTAGGCATACGACGATATTCATTAAGACTATTCCATTTTGGAGTAACAGTTTCTTTAATGAATTTCTCGTATTTAGCATCATAATCACTCTTAGCTTTTTTAAGTTTAGAGTAAATACTAGCTTTAGTATTATATAATACTTTAAGTTCTGCATCAGATATAGCCGGATTCATATTTGCAGCATTATAAGCTTCAATTTCGGAAGACTTCAATTCCATAGCTTTAGCAAGTGCATTACGCTCAGATACATTCTTTGAATAGAAGCGTTGTTGCTGTAGATTTTTATATTCTTGCTTTAAGCGTCTTATAACAGAATCATCAATACTAGCTTGTGCATTGATTTTAGCATTAATATCTGCAAGTTCATTAACTAATGGAATCTTTTCTTTCAGATATGCGTTTTTAAGTGCATCTTTAGTTTTACTAAAGTAAACATCAGAAACGTATTCCAAAGATTGACGTTTATAAGTATCACTATCATTTTTAGTATATTCAACATATTGTCCATCAATAACGTCAAATTCTTTCATAGATAAGTAGATACTATCAATATCGTAGTCCCAACCAGTACGAGTAACAAGATGTTCAGGAACTATAGCTTGACTAGCACCATTATTCAGAACTCCTACAACTTTAGCAATGAACATAGATTGATGACCCTCAGTAGGAATACGAATACCAAACATCGTTCTAAGATTCTCTGGAACACTATTCAAATCAAGATTACCATTAGCATCTAATTTAAATCGAGAATCCCAATTATTAAGTATAATCTCAGCAGGATGAAAGACTTTAGTACCATCAGCTTTAGTTTCCCAATATTCACTTTGAAGTTTAAAGTCAGCATTTTTCTTAATTATAGGCGTACCGTTAGCATCTCTTTTAATCGTACCATCTTCATTAAGTTCAGCCCGAGATTGCCAATAATCATCAGAGAACTTAATTTGACCTTCAAGATACATACGTTGAACATTAGCTTGAGTCCCTTCAACAATCCCTTTTTTGTCCAACGTAACAGCAGCGGGTTGTAAGAAAGTATCAGGTTGAATAGTAACGTGAGCACCTTTAAGTTTAAGATTAGTAACACGACGTGTAATACGAGCTAATAGAACTGATTCAATACGACTCTTAATCGTAGGATGATAAAAAGGTATAAAAGGTTTACCATTAACAACAACAGTAGCTTTTATGAAATTTCTATCAATTTCAGTTTCATTAAAATATCTACGAAGATCTGCAAGAACTAAATCAAGATCAACACCGATAACATTTCTGAGACCACCGTCAGTTTCAATTGAAGTATATTTAATATTACCGTCATTAGTAATAGCACCCCAATCAGCCAACAAACGATACATCTCATCATTTGCGTTAGCAGAAAGTAACATCTGATAATACTCAAAAGCTCCTGAACCATCATAAGAATAATCTCCAGTTTTACCTTTACGAACAGTACTACCTATAGTATAATCTCCATTAAATACAAGGTTATCAAGAATACGCTTTTGAAGCTGAGTACCAATCTTATTCTCTTCATCCATAAGATGTGAAGGAATTTGTTGTTGAATATAGAGGTTACTATGACTAAGAGTGTGTTTAAAATCTTCAACACCTTTAGGATAACCTTTTAATTCAAGACGTTTGGTAGCTTCATTATACTGAATATTAAGAGTAGCTTTTGTATCATTAGTATAAGTGTATTTACCATTTGCATCTAAAATAGGGAAACCTTTAGAATCAATTGCAATATCTCTAGATATATCAAAGAGTTGAACTTTAGGCATACCACCAACTTTATGACCAGATTCAAAGTTAATAGAATCAATACCTTCTTGTTTCATCCAATCATAAAGAGTTTCATAACCAGTACCTTTGTACATACGTTTGAATATAACAAGGGTACTATTCTTATCTTGATGCGAAAACACAATATCAGTATTAAATCTATTATTAAGCGTAGACTTACCACGTTTATAGAAGTAATACTTTAACTGTTCAACAATACGTGCATAATCACTAGGACTAATAGGTGTATCCTCATCAGCAACAATATCAGCTAAAGTTCTACCAGAAGGTAAAGTAAAACTATTATAATCACCCATAGCTTTGAAACGTCTAATACACTCATCTTGTGTAATAACATTGAAAGCATCGGCAGTTGTAATAGTCTTAGAACCAAAGCGTCTATTAAGTTCATCAGAAGTTGCTTTATCATTTGCAAATGGTTCAAGCATCTTCTGTAACATATTGTCTTTAAGATTAACATCAGATACAACAATCTGTGTATATGTAGTATTAGAACGAGTAGTAGAACCCGGTCTTACACCTTGAGATGCACGCTTAGCCCAATCAAGAGCATTCTTAAATTCAAAAGTATAACCAGTGAATATCTCTTGAATAGCTATATCAGCTACGTAATGATTACAAAGAAGATTAGAAACAACATAACCCCAATAACGATCATTTTTATAATCTTCAGGAAGCGTTTCATTAAGAGCTTTAAGTTGATTCTTATATGTAAGAGTCGATTGAATATTATCTCTAACAGGAGCTAAATAATCAAAAGCATCTTGAAGATGACTATTGATTCTATCAACAAACATTCGCATATAAGCATTATCAATAACATCGCCGTAAGCAGTATTGAAATCTTCACCACAAATCATGAATGGTTCGAATTTACCGAATGAATTTGCGGCATCAGGATAAAGCTCATTAAAAGCATCTTCGATATAATCTATAATGCTTCTTACAGTAGTATTGCCGTTAGCATCAGTATATCTAAAATTAAGATTACCAAACTTAAAGATATTACCTGTAGGCTTACCGTTTTTAAGAAGAGCTTTACCATCCCAAAATATAGGAGCTTGAAGACCTTCAAATATATCTTTATCAAAAGAACGACTTTCATAGAAATCTCTAAAAGCAGCTTCCGCATCACCATTATGATCACTAATCATTCTACTACGTTCATCTGAATCTAAAGAATTAAATTCTTGACGAACATCAACTTCAGGTCTAAGATATTCTTTTTTAATAGAAAGAGTTTGAGTATTAGCATTATAATCAAATAGCAGACGTCTAGCTTCAAGCATCATTTCCATTTCAGTACGAAAAGTATCTTTTACACGTTGAAATAGATAATTAGATTCAAGATCATTAGTACGAGCTATTCGATAATTAACGAAAGTACCGTCGGTATCTATAAGTTTAAATGGAAGACTTCTTTTAATAGCATTAGGTTCAGTAAGAGTATTTCCAGTTACAAATTCATATATACGAGAAGCATCAGCAGAAGGTAATGAATAACGACCTTGGAATTGACGAAGAATAACATCACGTGTCCAAATGTAATCGTGCATATCAACATAAGGAGTTCCAATACCTTGATCACGATTAGACATACCATTAAATCGAGCATATTGAAAAGCTTTAACAGCTTCAACATTAACAGGATTTACAGCATCAAGAATACGATAACCATTTTTGTCAAGTATAGCATTATCATTTTCATCTTTTCTAAAATTAAAGAAACCCTTACCATCACCGCCCATACCATTACCAAGATTCCAAATAAGAGGATGATATTTAGTACCTTTAGATTTTAAGAAATCATTGAAACGATATTTCATGAGTTCTACATTAACTTCACCAATACGATTAACAATACCTTGAAGCATTGATGTAATATGATTATAGAACTCAGGAGTATATTCTTGTTCACCTTGAACATTAATGTAAGACAAATCAACTTTAATAGCCGGATCACAACCACCTACAGTTGCAAGAATATTAATACGACCACGCATATCATCCACAACAGAATCAATTTCATCTCCTGCTTTGAAGCCTTCATAAAACAATCTTTTGATTCTACGTGATTGACGATCTTTAGCTTTTTCACTTTGCTTATCAGTAACATTAGCTTTAATTTGATTAAGAATCTTATCGAATACACCATCAATATTGACAAGCTCAGTCTCAATTTTTTGATATACAAGTTTATTAACTTTACTATCATCATTTCCGTCATAATATAAAGCTTTAATTACATCAAAAGGAACACTAAATTTAATAGATAAATAATTAAATATAGTATTAGGAGACCAATTAATACCAACATTGTTAGATTTATACAGTAAAGTATTTACTTTATCAGTAATAGATTTACCAGTTTTATATATAGCATTAATATCATACTGAACAGCGGCACGACTACCAACATATTGAAACTTATTACTAAGAATACTACGATATTGATTATAGATATTAGTAGTAGCAAATGATTGACGATTACTCTCTTTAACAGAATAAGCAAGACTATAATCGCTTTCTGACATATTGTAACTCATAGTCTCACTTTGAGTAACAACAGTCGTAGCCATATCAACAGATGCCATGTACATATTGTAGAATATTTCTTTACGTTCAATAGTACTAGCATCATCATTTGGAAGAATCTCAATTTGATCAATAATAGGTTTAAGTTGACCATTATAAACAGATTCAGAAGTAACTTTAAGACTATTTATAAGTTCTTCTTTATTAGCTGCATAACGAGTAGCATCAATCAAAGAGTTCCAAAGAACATTAATATCAAACGGCATTGCTAAACCATATTTATTATAATACGAAGCAGTACCATTAAATTGAGAATCTTCAAGCGTAGCAAACAGATTACTTTGATTATTATAAATCATTTCTGTAAGCATACGTTTAAATCGAGAAGAAGCAGTATTCTTACGATCAACTTTAAATTGGAGAGAACTATTCCAAGACTTATTGATATTTTGCTCATCAGTCATAGAAGCACCATTGATTTCTCCCATAGTCATGTGGTCTTCAACATCAAAATCATTAATATCAGCCATAAATTCGGCTTTATAATAATTAATGAAACTCTGCCAAATACCTTGATCATCAAGATTATCAAGTTGATCTGCAAGTCTAAGAAGATTATTCATCTTACTCTCATAACTAGTAAGAAGAGCATCATTATCTATAGCTTCATCAGTTGCTCCAGCGGCTTCAAGTTCATCAAGACGATTATTATATTGAGCTGCAAATCCTAAATAACCAACATCAGGATTATCGTTTTGAGCATACTGACGCAATACAGTAGCAATTAAAGAACGAATTGTAACACCATTCTTAAAATCTTTGTAAGTAAGATTCTTGAATTGAGGTTCAAGTCTAAAAGCGATAGCAGCAAAGATACGATTCAAATACATTTGCTCACTATCAGCAATAAAAGGATAGTCATTATCATACAGAACTTGTGCTTTCTTAGCAGGTGTGTGTTTATGAAATGACCTTATTTCCGGCTCTCCCTGCTCGTTTAATGGTACGGTAATACTTTTAGTCAAGCGTTCTATATTATTGCCATAGACACTCTGAAAAGTGGCAAATTGAGCGTCTGTCAGTCCTGCATTTTGGACGGCACGAAGTAACACCCAGTCGCCATGCTCGGATGTAAACGAAGCAGATTTAAGAGCATCATAATCAGCTTTAGCAACAGCACGTGCTTTAACAGGATCATTAGGATAGAGCTTCTTTGCCCTATCCCATAGATCTTGAAAACACTTACTATCAGTATAGCTATCACCAACTTTAATCTGAGGGATAATATTACAATCTAAACCCATAGTAGAAGTTTTATACGTTTAACAAATACGTTTATTAGTTTCATCTAAGTTACTATTTTTATTCAAGCTATCAACCGAATCATGTAAATATTTTACAGCTTCGAGAATTTGTGCAGCTTTGATATTACTATTAGAACTAGTACCAAGTCTAGCCCTACGACGAGGAGTAGTTTGTGTAGGAGATTCAGCAGTAGCGTTTGCATCACCATTTGCAACTGTATTAACAGCATTTTGAACTTCTGTAGTCGTAGATTCAACAGTAGATGCAGCAGACGTTCCGCTCCCTACCACAGCTCCTTCTCTACCGGGGACTGGAGAGTTCATCCGAATACCATAAGTAATACCATCAGGTTCCATATCTCTAAAGTCTTTATTATAGATTCTATTAAGAACATCATTAAAACGTTCCATAAGAGAATCAGTTTTAACTTCAGTATCTTTGAAACCAAAAATCTTCTCAAATATATTAAGAAGAACTCGTTTAAACTTCTCCCAAAATGTAGGAGTTTCAAGATTCTCAGAACCTTCAACACGTTTAGTAGTAGAATGAAGTTCATTAAGAAGTCTAAAGATACGAGGATCGGTTAAAGCATAAGTAACAATTTCAGAGATAGCATCTTTACCATTGATAACATTCTTAGTACCTTTAGCACGATCTTTAAGTTTAGTATCAATAGATTCAGATATACTAGAGATTTCTTGACTAACAATTTCAATAAATCTATTAGCAATACCTTTATCACTAAGCATATCCTTTAAGAATCTCTCACGATCATTTAAATCAGTTTTACCTGTAAGTTCAGCACGAGTATTTATAACAGCTTGATTAAAATCAGCAAACCATTCTTGCCATTCTTTATTATTATAATCAATAAGAGCTTCACGTTTAGCAAGTAATTCAGGATTATTAATATCTCGATGAGTAGCATTAAAGAATTTCATAATATAAGTATGAATCATCTCATGAGCTAGAGTACGAGTTAAATAACCTTGATGTTCCTTACGATTAGCATGATCATAATTGTAGTTAATATCAATCCTAAATTGATTACGATAAAAACCATCATCAGCAATCTTAACAGGATCAGTATAACCTTCGCTTTCAATATTAATCTTAGCTTCACTTACATTATGCTTAATATAAACAGGATTAATACCAGCTTCATATTCAAGTATATTAGCAAGTTTAGAGATACTAGACCAATCCTCTTTATAACGATCAGCATCTTGAACTGTTTTAAGCAATTCAACGGGATCATAGAAACGTTGAGGAACATCAGTTTTAGTATCAAATGCTTTAGTTGCAATAGAAAACTTAATAGGAGCATTTCCAGCAATAGTAACATTACTTACAACGTTTCCATATCTATCTTTAACTGAAGCTACATCTGAATATCTAGCATTAGTTGCCATATAATAGTCATATATATCTTCATAACGTTCACCTGTAACCGGATCTGTATATCCAGTAGTATAAGAACTACCAGTAGAATCTTTAGCTACAGCAACTCCATCTTTAAGACCGAATTGACGAACTAGATTAGGAATTATACTATTAAGTTTATTATTAAACTTTTGAACATCAGCAGGAGTATCTAAGTAATAAACAGTATGTGGATAACTAGGATGATTTAAAGCTCCATTATAGTTAGCAACGTCAAGTTTATTACTAGAAGTATAATGAATAACAGCGTCACGTCCATCAATAGTAGTTTGAATAAACTTATGATAAGCTTCTTTACCTTTACCATCACCAAGAACAACTTTGAGCATTACATAACGTTTACTACCATCACCATTATTACCAGATTGAAAATAAATATCATCTTGAACAGCACTACTACGTTCATTACATATAATAATATTTTGAAGTCTATTAGAAATATCAAGTCTAGCTTCGGTTATATTACCAGTATTAAGAGCAAGAATTTCTTTAATAGCATCACCAATATATTTTGTATATTTACCTAATTTACTAATACGAGCTTCTTCTGTTTTATCAGTAATAGAACCCATAATAGTATTAGGATATATAGGGAATACAGTATTAAGTGAATCAGTTTGAGGTATAACAACAACTTCATGACGTCTATTACCAATAAAAGTATCAGCTACATGAGGTGTTGCAAACTTATCTATATTCTGAACAATACCACCAGTTTTAGGATCTCTACCAACACCATTCTCATCAATAGCTAGTATTTGAACTCTAGGTTTACCTTTAGAATCAAGAACATCTTTAGTAGGCTTAATAGAATCTAATAAAGAATTACGATGATGCATAATAGGTAATCCATGTTTAGCTTCATGATCTTCGTTGCGAGCTTCATCATTAATTAGTATTTTACCAGCACTAATATGACTTATTCTAAAAGTATTAGAACCTGTAAAGCGAATATCATTACGAATAGCTTGATTATTACGGAAGATCATTTCATGACGATTAACAGCATCATTAAAATGTTTCGTAATAGCCGTAGCATTCATAATACTATCCATATTTGAATGATTAATTCTAGAAGCAGGAAATAAATCAGTACAAATTTGATATATTTGATTAAATGAAAGAGCTACATTATCAATAGAAATTTCACCGTCAGTATCACCTGTATATTCAGAATCAACAACTCCGATCATTGTCTGACTATTCATAATATCTTTAATCTGCTTAGATGTAAGATTAGAATACACAAGTTCTTTAAGTGTATCCATTAGCTTCTTAAAACGATCTTTTCTAAACTGATCAAAGATAATATCAATGTTACGTTCAGAGTTCTCTCTATCTTTAGCAGATATATTATTACGAGAATTAAAAGCAATATCGTAATGATACATGAATCTAAATAGTTCTCTTTGATATTCAGCAAAGGTTTTAGCCATATCATCAGTAAATGCAAATTTACGTGGATAATATACACCATTCGCACCTTGAACTGTATATGCTATACCATTTGTAATAGTTTCAAGTTTAGGAATAGAACCTAATTTATACTCTTTACCATTACGATTCATTACAACATCATAGGAAGCTCTATTAGGATTCTCTTCTAAATCTGTTTGAACTACAGTAACCTCATCACCTTCTTTAATATCATCGAGTAACTCATAGATACCTAAGTTAGTAGCAGTACTATTACCTAGAATATTCTCTGGAGCACCGTTAGGACTAAAGTTAATATCGAGACCTTCATGATATGTTCTACCTTTAATCTCAGGTGTACGATTAATAAAATCAAGAACTTGAGCTTCTGTTAAAGGTAAATCATTAGTAGGAGTAACATCTATAAGATCATAGAAGAAACTATAATTATTATAAAGCTCTTTATAAGTAGCATCTTTAGTTACTGCAAATCTAGCACTATAGTAATCACGTCTATTCTTAAATTCATTATGAAGATAATTAGTGATATTCATAATAGACATGATTTCAGGCATGAGTTCTTTGTAGTTATCACCACGATATTCACGCATACCATTAACAAGATCATAATAGTTAATCTTATTAATTCTAAAACCACTTCTATCACTAATAAAAGCAACAAGTGTACCAAAGAGATTAAGATTATCAACAAAGATACCACCTAAGTCTTGAGCAATCATAGCAAATTTGTTATGAAGAGTTTCGTCAAGACGTATAGCAATAGCATCAGAATTATAATCTGTAGATTGAGTAAGAACTTGTGCAAACTTAGCAACAAGATCAGATTCATAAATAGTATTCAGAGCATCTGTAAGAGATTGCATATCTGATAACCATTTAGATTCATCTTTATATAAACTCTTAAGATTATCAAGGGCATTAATAGCATTACGACAATTTTCAGCAGTATTCAGTCGAATTGAATTTCCACCTTCATCAATGTTAATACTAACAGCAGCTGCGACTTTCTTAGCAGTTTCAATAATCTTAGTTTCAACACCAGTAAGTTTAGCGTCTGTAAAGTACTTATTCATTAGAGCTTTAATATAAGCATCAGAAGCGTACTTACTACCAACTTTAGTGTTTCTAAGCAGCTTTGGAATCAGCACTAAGGCGTTTATCAAATCCGTGTCGAATAGTGCCAAATTTACCCCCTCTTGGCTCATTAGAGACGTTAAAAATTCGAGCATGGATTTAGTATCAATCCCCTCTATTTTGAAGTCTATAAGGGGCTGATTTGAAGCCGTCACAAACTCGATTGGCGCATCATCGGTATTAGTAGAACTTTCATCACTTACAAATTCAGTAGTAATACCATTAGCACTAGAAACAGTCTCTGTAATCTCAGTTTTAGGAGTAATAGTTTCATCAGTGGAACTCTGTTGAGCTTTGTAGTCCCCGGTAGGAGGCAAGGACTGGTCAGGAGCGGAGCTTTGTGTTTGTCTAGCAATGAGAATATAATCATCGTTAGGAGTTGCCATATTAGCGGGAGTAAGCACATAACGATTAAGTTGATTCTCAAAACCTTCAATAACAATACCAACATCTTTACGAGGATTCGGAGTATTAAGCACTCTATATTCAATACCACCAATAGATACATATAAAGCATATTTAGGATTCTTACGACCTAAGTTATCTTCTATAGTATTATTGATAATATCAAATTTAGTTTGCATACTCTTAGCTTCTTGCATAATTTTGTTAGTAAGAGCATTAATATCACTCTTTGTAGTCTCACTTAAACCAAAATGAACATCAGCTAGGAAACTAGGCAGAGGTCTACCACTTTGTTCAAGAACCTGAGCAGTATAACGACTGAGATGCCACAAATAACTATTAAGTTCAGCACTAAGATCACCGTTATTTACACTAGGTGCATATTCAACTTCTGTTTTAGTAACAGCATCAATCCAATTGAATCTACGACCGAAGAATATATTATCAAATATAGAATATTTAGCAGCAATACGAGTAATAATCCATTTAAGATTTGTAGTCGTAAGAGTATCAAATGAATTATCTAAAGCTCTATTAGTAGCATCATTGAACTCTTTAATTTCTTCAAGAAGCATTGCATCTTTAGAAGTAAGAGATTTGCTTTTACGTCTATTCTCAATAACGTTAGCAAGAGGTGAATCTGTAACTTGGGATTCAGATATGAGAGCATTATAGAGACTAGAAGCTTCACTAGATAAAGGTTTAATTCCTTCAAATTCTCTATAAGATCTACCGAATGTACCACTACCTATCGGTGCAGCATTTGAATCTTCTTCTGTTGCAAGTGCATCACGTTCTTCTTGTTGTCTTGCTTGACGTTCTTGTTCTGCTTTAAGTGCAGCTTCTCTACGAGCGTTAGCGGCTTTAGTGTCAGATTCTTGTCTTTGTAGTCTAGCAAGACGGGCATTATATGCAGCTTTTCTTGTGTCTGAATCAGAGAACTTTGATTCATCCGCTTGTAAAGCTTCAGAAGTTTGATACGTATTAAGTTCATCAGTTAGATCTTTATCAGTAGAGGCTTTGATTTCATCTTCATATAATTTGATTTGATCTTTAATATCTTCAAATCCATTACCATTACGATAATAATCAAGTTCAGCATTAATAGCAGTTCTTCTATTTTCATAGAATCGTTTAGCTTCTTCTGGATTAGTAAGATTAGATAAAAGAGTTCTAGCTTGTTGAGCAGCCTCTTTATCATCTTTATTTAAATTAAGAGCTTCAATGTTTTTAGTTGCTGTATCTCGAATATTACTAATATCACTAAGAGTTTTATTATAAGATTCGAGTTTACTATTAGCACCTTTAAGAGCTATTTTAAGACCTAGCAATTGCTCAGCAGTAGCATCTTTAGGAGCATTAGTGATTGCATTTTCAAGTTCAGCAATTTGCTTCTTAAGACTAGCAATCATTTTATCGTAAACACTTAATGCAGCTTTAGTATCTTCGAGAGTTGCATTGTTTTCAGCATAAGTGTTTATATCGGCTTTCTTAGCTATACGAATATTATCGTCTGTATATTTAGAATCAACATAATTACTAAGATACTCTTTAGATTCAGCAGCACGCTTTTGATATTCAGCAGGATTAGCTGTAATAGCTTCGAGTTCTAATTCATTAAGTCTTTTCTGAGCTTCAAGAGTAGCAATACGGCGTTGATATTCATAGAGATTTTTGTCGGTAGTACCATTAACCGCATCGAAATGCTTATTATAAATATCTTCAACAGCTTCAATCTTATTAAGAGTCTGTTCAAAGTAATCAGCATTTGCAAGCAGAGATTCACCTTTATCAAGTGCAATTTGTTCTTCAGCACTAATAGCTTCACCTCGATCTCTTCGATCTTTAATAGATTGAATTTCTTTAAGAGAAGCACTCATGTTTCTAAGCATCTCTTTATAGAACTCAAGTGAACCATCAAGACTATTAGCTGCAACTTGATTAAGAATAGCTTCTTGTTCTTTCAGTTTAGCACCAACAATATCACCTTCTGCAAGAGATTCAACAATACCATCAAGACCTGAACGCATAGCTTCTGTAGCTCGTTCAATACCTTTAAGATATTCATATTCTCTTTCAATACCACGTTTATTAATCTTAGTTTCAATAAATGGCATTATAGCTTGCATACCAGCACCACCTAAAAGACCTCCAATACCTTCAGTCCAAATATCAGGATCTTTAAGATAACTACTAGCTCTCATACTAAAATCAGTAAGAGCATCAGTATCAGAAAGTAAACCAAAATCCTTACGAGTTGCATGAGTACCTTCTTGCATTGCAATACTCATAGTCATTTCATCTGCCATTTCAGCAAGAGAACCTCCAGCGAAACCTCCAATAGCTCTAAGAATTTGACCTTTATCAGCATTGGGTATAGCATTTAATGTACGAACTATAGCAAATTTATCACCAGTTGCCATAGCTTTACGAATGTTATCTCTAGTAGCTTTAGTAAGAGTTTTAGCAGTACCTAAGATATTCATCCATTCAACTACGTCATAAGCTATATTAGACATAGATCTCCAATAACCTTTAGAAGCTGCATTATCTGCATATCTATCAGCAATACTTTCGATATTAGTATCATTTAAAGGAACTTCTTCTAATCCCGGAGCTTTAAGAATAGCATTACCATTTTCATCACGTTCAACATAGTTCTTATAATTATTAAGAAACCATTCATGTTCTTGTTCGTAAGTACCATAAGCTTCACGTGAAGAATCAAGTACTCTACTAATTACAGCAGAACCATAAACATCAGCGATTTTACTAGCACCACTTAGAGCTTTTGCTTTCTGCATTTCATTAGCAATACCAAATACATCTTTAACGTATTTAGATTTACTTCCGAGATTAACAGCCCCTCTAAAAGCTTTTCCAAGTAATAGAGAAGCACCACGAGCAGGTAGCATTATACTAGCAGCACTACCTAATATAGAGGGAACCATAGACGCCCAATAGCCACCTCCTCCTATACGATCTAACAAACTACCACTTTGAGCTTGTTCAGTCATATAAATAGGAAATGCTTCTCTAGTGCCTTTATTAATAGAATTACCAATACGTTCTAGGAAATTACGAGTATAAGCCTCATCACTTCCCACAAGTTTAGCAGGAAGTGCGAGTAATGAACCCGCACTTTCTATTGTACCTCCAATTATTTCTCCAACAGTTTGAACAAGAGAGTTACCAATACGATTCCAAGTAGATTGATTTCTCGCACGACTCTCTACATAATTACGATAGTTACTAGGAGTAATACCTATGCTACCGTTATGCTTTTTGGTAAGATTCAGATATTCGTCATTATCCATACGATTATCTGGTGATTGAGAACCTATTTGATCAAATATAGGTTTAACTTCACCATTATATTGAATCTTGCCATCCTCTCCAAATAGAGGTATTGCTTCATACGTTTTATCGTTAGGCATATTATCTTAACATAAGAGGATCATTAGACCAATAAGAAACATCATAAGCACTCTTTTGCTGAGGAGTAAGATACTGAGTAGGAATGAAGTTTTCTTTAAGTTCATTACCATGATTAAGTTTATATATCAATGCAGACAAATTATTACGTAAAGAAACATTATCAGCAAAAGAATAATTTAAAGAACCTTTAGCGTATTCAATATTAACGTAACGATTCAAATCCGGATTATATTTTTGAACATTAACACTATAAGTACCACTAGGATGCTTAGTAATATTATATTTAAAATCACCAGATGTTATAGGATAATAGTTACCACGAGGATCAATGTTAGTATCATTAGTTATAACATCAAGAGCTTGCGATACATTACTTACCATTTGATCTCCAATAGTATTAAATCTATTTAGAGAACGTTCTTGAGGATTAGTAATACGAGAAAGATCTGCACCAAGCTGTTCAATATTTCCACTAAATGCCATAATTTCATTAGCAGTTTGTCTTTGATAAGCGTCATAAGGATTAGTCATAGCTTGATTGTATGAGCATTGAGCACCTTTTCTCATAGCATCTCTAAGAGCCATATTAGCACCATCATCATCAGTATATAATATAGCTTCTCTAGGAACTTGATTATCACCTTGAGCTGGTATAGTAACTTTCAAATATAAACGACCTGTAGCATCAGAACCAATAGATAGATTTCTAGCTGACATTTGATATACAGCGTTATTACCAGAACCACTCTTACGAGAACTAAATATATCTTTAAAATCTTCGCTAGAAGTCAAAGGCATACCGATAACCTTTTCTAAGAACTTAGCATTCTCAGGATCATCACCAAGACTTGCAGTAGCAAAATTCCAAATACCAGCGTTATCTTCAAGAAGTCTAGCAACACCATCGAGAGCATTACTAAATGCAGCTTTATTGTTACTGATAGGAGTAAATAAAGTAATAGGTGTTGTTTGCGGTTTAATACCTACATTATTTGCAGCAGTTAAAAAGTATCTAGTAAGATTACTTTTATCAACTTTACCTTTATCTATAAATCCAGTATAAGATAAACTAGCTCTAAAATCTTTTAATTCAGCACCTTCACCATAACGTAAGAAAGTATTAATTATATCTTCTGGACGTTTAAGACTTTTAATAGCAGCTGCAAGTTCATCTTTATTATCTCCTCGATAATAACTTAAAAGCTCAGCTTTAGTATCTTCAATAACTTCACTATGATCAGGATTATTACCATCAAGTTGCCTAAACATTGAATCATAAATAGCATTATTTTGTTGAATAATGTTTTGAGCATCAATATAAGACTTTTCAGCTTGTTGATAAAGATAACGAGATTGATCATCTTCTGCACCTTCATATTTAGCCATAGTAGTCTTAGCATTATCTAAAGCTTCTGTAGCTGTTTTAATGTTTGCATCTACTATAGCAATCATAGCATTACCAGGAAGATTAGCTCTAGTAAAACCAATAGATTCAGTCATTTGGCCTTTAATCTTTTCAAGTTGTTCTCTTTTAGCTTTAAGAGAATCAAGAAGAAGATTATCAAACCATTTAACATCAGTCTTACTTTCAACAGAAGTATAAGCACCAATCTTAGCCATATTTAGTAATGAGCTTATATTTTGCTGTGTATAGATTTTATTATAAGTAGCACCCATACGAGCTTGATAAGCTTCATCAGATTCATTAGGTTGTTGTTGCAAAGCACTCATACTATTTGCCATACCTTGATCAATATACTTTTGAATAACAGCAGGATCTTGCATAGCAATAGCTTGTTGTTGTCTAGTAAGTTTAGCAAAGTCAGAAGATAATAATAAAGTTTGTTGCATCTTAGGGTCAGTAGCAACATATTGTTTAAGTGCATTAGTTACAAGTGAACTATTAGTACCACCTTGTTTACTATTAAGCCACTTATCAATTTCAGCTTCTTTAGCCATAGCTGTTCTAAATTCAGGTTTAGCCGAGAGAACAGCAGTGAATACTTCACGAATCTCATCTTCTGTTACCGATTCAATTGTACTATCACGAGTAAGAACCCCGGAAAGATTACCACCTCTATCAGCAATAATCTTTTGAACAGTAGCTTGTACTTGTTCAGATGTACCGGGAATATTCATCAAATCAGTAGCATCTTTAATAAATTCAGCATTAAATACAGAACGCTTATCGGCTTTCCACGCTTTCATCATTTCAAGAAGCTCTTTTTGATATATAGAACGATCGTGACCTTTACCGAGAGCAGTACCAAATGCAGTAATTGCTTGTTTACCATTACCACCAAGACTACCACCAGCTTTATTAAACTTCTCAAGAATCATAGCTCTATTTGCAGCTTTATATTCTTCAGGAGCATCACTAGCTTCATTCTGTTGCATAAGAGCATCAAATTGAGCTTTATTACTTAGAATTGTTTTAACATCCTCATCAGTAAGAAACTTACGAGCACCATCGCTAACAGCTGTATCAGCAAAGAACCAACCCCCGTCTTCATCAACTTTAGCTTTAATGTGTTCTTGAGTTTCATTAATTTTACCTGCAAGAGCTTCTTCATCTGCACCTTGAATCGCATTATATTCAGACATCTTAATAGCCATTTCATTATATGCGTTTTCATTGCGAATAGCACGTTCTTGCAGATTATCAGCAGCAGCCGTTATAGCTGCACCAGCTTCTCTAAATGACGTCAAGTCCAGAGGTCTAGCATCAGGTTGCTTGACATAAGTAAGATCAGCATATTTTAGTCTAACTGCCATATCATATAAGTTATTATAAACAACAATACCCTCTACCGAATTAACGATAGAGGGTGTAGGATTTAAGTCAATATGTATAAAACGTATAACATTATGCAAAATTATAATAGTAATCCGGCATAGTAACAGCATCAGGAACAACAGAACCTCTTCTGTTTAAACGTTTAGTACGAAGTGAACGTTTAGGAACAGTAGAACCTCCTTGAATCTTTTTAAGATCTTTAAGACTACTAATTCCAAACATTCGCATAAGAGTATCTTTAGGCATATTATCAAAAATATAATCCCTAGATTTATCATCTTTAAGAATACTAATAAGATTAGCAGTTTGTAAGTTCTCCATATCAAATTTAGATTGATAAGCAGTACCAATAGAGCGTCCTAAACTAGCAATCATATCGCCAATAGCAGCTCCTTGTTGACTTCTATGTTGAACAATCTCCATTTGATGATTAAACTTATTAGCTTCATTCTCAGCTCTAATTTGACTATTTCTAGCAGCAATTTCAGCGTTAGCCATACGAGAACGATTACGAAGCTCAACTTCTTTATTATGTTCATCTTGTTTAACTCTACTACGCATACGAGAACCTTGAGTTCTAGCAAGCAATATAGACTGGCGAGCAACTTGAGAATTAGAACTGTTACTTGTAATATATTTCTCAAGACTACGAACAGTATTATTAATATCTCCAATTTCAGCGTCAGTATTTATATCAGTTTCTAGTTCTATACGATCCATAAGAGGAGTCTCAGGGACTCGCATACTTTCCATGCGATCAATTAAACCTTTATTAGTGATAAGCTGACTTATACCACCAATAAGATTACCACCAACTTCAGAAACAAATCCCGGACTTATAAAACCACCACCAGCATATTTGCGAGTTCTACCACCACAACGCAAACCTTGTTGAATAGTAGTTAAAGGATTTTGAATTTGAGTTTTATCATTAGATGTAAAAGTTACTTCTTGTCCCGTAGTAGAACCCAGACTATTATTCCGTTGAATATCATAAATAGGAACAAGGCTATTAACAATTTGACCACCATCATAATATCTTCTAATTTTACCGCCACAACGTGCTTCAATAGGTTCAGCTTCCATACCAGATTCAGCTTTTATACTTTCTTGAAGATTATAGAGTTGTGCGAGTTCATTTTGAATTGCAGCAATTTGAGCATTAGTTCTTTGAAGATCGGCATTAGCTTTCTCAGCATTACGACCGTTAGTATTACGATCAATTGCATACGTACTACGGTCAGTTAAAGAAAGCATTCTACCAAGCATCATAGATTTAATCGGAAGAGAACTTTCAAGATAACCTTTATGTTTCATAAGAGGTTTAGCAAGATCAGCAAATGTAGTCCCATTATACTTTAAAGTATCAGAGAATACATAAGCATTATCTGCATCAGTCATAAGAGCTTCACCACCTTCTACTTCTGCATTAGGTCCATAAGGAACACCACCTTGTTCATGAGAAGGACCATTAACTTCTGCGGTATTAGAAGATGTTTCTTCAATCATACCACCGTCAGCATAACGTCTAGCTTTACCACCACAACGTTTACGTTTAAGTCTTCCACCACAACGAGCAGCAATTCTACCAAAAGCAGAACTAGGATCAACATCACCAAACGGAGTGCCTTGAACAGTAGGTTGAACTAAGTCACTACCGAAGCTAGCATCATCTTGATAACCAGTAACACCTATGATATTAGAATCACCATATATATCAAGAACACCTTCTTGTTGAGCAGTGTTGGATAATTTAAGTTCATCTTGAAGAATACGTTCATTGCCTGCAACAATCTGACGTTGCCTATCAGCTTCTTCAGCAGCTTTTTTAGCCTTACGTTTCTTACGACGACCTCCAAACAGTCCAACAATACCACCAATAATAGCACCTGCTGCTATACCAATAGGACCTGCCCAAGCTCCAAGAGTTGTACCAGCTAAAGCAGAAGATCCAGCGGCAGCCGCAGCAGTAACTCCAGCCCCAAGTCCACCACCAATAGTAGCACCGGTACTTAAACCAGACATTGTAGAAGCTCCTTGAATACCTTTCTCGGCTCCATAACTATGACCTTGAACATCCCCGAATCTATCTCTAAATGCAACTTCACCTCCACCAGCGTATCTACGTCGACGAGGGTAAGCTTTAAGAGTTGAAATGTTTTTAATCATACCACCATTATTAAATTCAGATTTAAATAAGAAGTTAGCACGACTTCTAAGCGTTTTAGTTGTAGAATCATCAACAGTAAAACCCGGTTTTTGATTCTTCATAAAGTAAACAGAAGCATCTTCAGCCGACATAGCATTGACTTTATCTGTACTAAATTTATTATCTTTAGAAGGTAAATAAGTATCAAGATAATAATCAAATTGAGATTCTAAACTATCTTTACGTTTATTAGCTTTAAGATAAGATTGATAACTACCATAAGTATAATTAGGATCTTCAACCCAATTAGTTTTAAGTTTACCTTTATCTTTCTTATCATCCCATTTACGTAGATTCTCAAAACTAAATAAACCATGATTAACAATTCTATTATCACCTTTAGCAGTAGCTCTTTGAGTTTTATTAGATGAAAATAGATCATCAATCGAATCATTTAACGTCTCACCATAAACCATAGACATTAAACCAGTAGCGGCTGCATGATTAAGACCACGCTTCTTAGCATATTTGTAAAAATCACGCATACGTTTAATAACACCATCATCAGCTAGTTGTTGAGGTGTAAAGACTTTAGTATTATAACCTTTAGTACCAACACCAGTCTCTGCTATATACTTAACAACTTCACGAGCAGGTGCACCGACTTGATAAAGAGAATCAATCTTATGAATCTCAGGACGACCTATAAGACCTTTAGTATTACTCTCTTTATCAAGAGCTTGAATAGCTAAACCTAGAGATCTATTATTAATATCTTTACTTTGATGATACTTAGTAAAAATATCAATAAGAAGACGTCTAGCTTGAACATCATCAGCGACCTTAGTACGTTTATATTTATTTGGCATACTAATAGTATTTGCAGAGTGTTGCTCCTTACCACAAGCTCTTTCCCTACCGGGGTCTGGAGATCGTTAAAGAGCAACACTAATTATAAACGAGTATCTTTATCAATCATAACTTCAATATTAGTAAGTCTTAAATCAAGCTGAGTAGCGTCAGGATATTTAGTAATATCATCTACATAATCATCAGCTTCTTGACTAAAGAACTTATTCTCATATATCATAGTTATATAAGTCCAAGCATTATGAAACTTAGCAATATCATACCAAGGCTTTTGATATTTAGCTGAAAGTTCAATAAGAGTGTCAATAGCATCTTTATCCATAAAATTAATAAGATTAGGATTAGGATTCCATTGACCATGATCATTTTCAACGAAGTCTTCAATACGATTCCAAAGATAACGACCCGCTTTATATTTAAGAGTTTCATTATCCCACCAAATAGAACTAACACTCATAGGCATAAGACCTGTACATTGAACATCAGTATGAAACATCAACCAATCAATAGTTTTATTATAGAGATAACGTATATTATCTTCATTATTCATAAGACCATTAATAAGCTGACTACGCCATTCAATATGCTTAAAGAGTTTACTTATAGTAGGTTCGGTAGCATAAATGAATTGAACAACACTAGGATGAATAACATCATCAAAGTAAATACCTTTATTCTTAGCATCAGTCTTAAAAAGAGAACCTTTAGTTATATAGAAGATTCCATGTCGGTTAATGTATGAATAATCTCCGATATACGAGTGAAAAGACGTCCATAAGTTAGTCTTTAATGAGTAAGAAATAGAATAAGACTTATACAAATCAATAGCACCGTTTTTATCTATAATCTTATTAGTGAATATAAATCTTTGGTGCATTTCATCGTATGTAAAGAAACATCCACTATGCGACAATGGATTAGTAGCATTAGCGTAAATATGCTCTTTAAACCACTCTTTGAAGCCTAAATCGGATAACTCACTTACGCTTTGATCGTTCTTAACAAGATAAATCTCACCTTTTTCGACATCACAAACAAGATAACCACGATGCGTAATAATAGCACTAAAACGATTGTTACAACCAATTTTACCAGTAGTGCTATAAATAATTTCTTTAGGTTCACGTTGAAACAAATCAGAAGTACCTACATAAGTTGTATTTTCATCATTGTTACCTAGAGTATCTTTAATGGCGGCTACAAGTAATGTGTATTGTTGTTGAATATATAAAGCAATATCATCAGATAAAACATTCTCGATAGCACCTTTTTGAATTGAAATATCTTTATAAGCATCAGCTTTATATCGACGCCAACCAATATCAGTAGATTCACTAGGATTAACATCTGAACGTATAATGCGAGAAGGAAAGGTTTTAATATCGTCAATCTTTTTAATAATAACTGCATCTTTAAAACCATCCCAATTCATAGAAGTCTCATAACACTTACCATCCTCGGTATTCCAAAAGTTATCAATAGGATAACTAACATGACCTAAGTTATCAGCTTCTTGATAGTAATTATTCTTAGGAGCCCAACGAATAGCTTTCTCAATATCATTCTCAGCAATATTAGAAATATTACGTTCGAATATCTTATAAGCACTACTATTAACTCCAAGTCCATCATGACGACATTGAAGATTCATACGACTAAATATAAAATAACTAATGATAATTCTATGACAATTAGCAATAGTAGCACCAACCCCTTCATGTTGGAAACCAGCAGCAGGAGCAACACAGCGTTGAGTTATAAATGCAACAAATGTATCACCTTTAAGATATTGAGCTTTTGTAGTAGCAGTATATGTTACAGGATGATATTCAACTCTAACAATGGGAGATATACAAGAAAGATTCTGAGCATAAACGTCAATAGTCTTGAATATATCATCTGCATTACGATCGTGATAATAACAATCTATAATAGCACGATTATTTTCAATAATAGAATACCATTGAAATCTTGCAACAGTTCTATCATCTTTATGACTATTTGAATTATCATCACCTTTCCACTCACCAGCAGCAGAATAATCTTTACATATTTTGTTATATTCAAATCCGGGATCTAGTAAGTCACCATTTCCATAAGTAATAGTAACGCGTTGATAACTTTTATTATTCCATGCATTCGGATAGTATTTACTATCAAACATAGCGTTATCATCGAGACCATCATTTTTACTAAATTTATAACTAGAATCAGCAGCTATATTTGAAACAGCTGAATTATTATTAGCAATAAATTCAGGTTTAATAGTAGGTCCATTAAGTCTACTATTAACAATAAGTGAATCAGAAAGAAGAACTGATTGAATCAAATCACCACCTTCATCCCATAAATCAGAACCATCTCCTTTTTCATTTTTAGTATCATTTTTCTGACGATTGAAACAATGCCTCCAAGTCATACGTTCATAAGCACTACGAACGCTATAAGCTTTAACTTGTGGCATAGTCTTCTTTTCAATCAGATATTCAAGAGGATATAATCTATATCTATCACGAGAAGCAAAAGCTCCTTTATAGTTATTACCAACTACATTAGAATAAGCTAAATCTCGAACAACAAGTGATTGACAACACCAATTACTATTAGAGCTATTAGGTTGAGCCATGTAAACAACCCAAGATTTGATTTGTTTACGAGCAACAACTCCAACTTCTTCAAGACCATCAGCAGTTTTAATTTTAGTAGTATCTTTAAAGAGTTTAGAAAAGAAATCTGTAGGATTGAATTTAAATCTAAACATACGATGTTTAACAGCACCATCACTACCGATCATATTGAAGTTAGAAGTTTTGAAGTAATAACTACTCTTTTGAGTATTATAAATAGGATAAACATTAATGAGTTTACCTTTATAATCAATAAGACCTAAATATAAGAAGTAGTATTCATTATCTTTGATACAAGTATCATTAGAAAGATCTTTCTTTTCAAAGTCACCTTTATCACCAACAGATTTGAATAATTCTTCTTTAATTTTAATATTACCAGTACCATTAAGACCATTAGCAGTACATAGATTTTTATCTTTGATATGCTTGTCAAGACCAGTAATATCATTCATACTAACATTAGCTCGAATAAGCTGTGAATTAAAATTAGTATGAGCTTGATCTTTAATATATGAAATATTACCAATTACAATATCATTAAGAGTAACTGTATTCAAACTATTGATACCACTGATATAAACAGTTATACTATTTTTACCTTTAATATCAATATTTTCATACTCGTAAGCTTTCTCTTCATCTTCACCTTTATAGATAATACCAAGTTTACATTCATCAAATTGAGAATCTATATTAGTAATATTAATTTGAAACTTACGAGAAGTAAGCTGACCAGCTTTAATACTTTCATTATATTTAGGTGCAGCAAAGTATGTAGGAGATAACAAAGAATAATCAGTATAATCTCCGGTTTTAAGTTTATATGCAACAGCAAATTGATATGAGCCTGCAAGTAAACCACCCCCATCAATAGACTGAACTATTAATGTAGGATATTCAACATCAGGTATAAGATTCAATAGTTTCTCTTTAGTTAAATCAGTACCTAAGCTGTAAATAGTCGTAGTATCATCAGAATAGTCTTTTGCGAGATTATAGTCATCACAAAAGGTATTAAGATTCATCAAACGAGTTTCATTAGCAGAAGTCGAATTACCTTCTGTAAAAGTAATAATCAGATGATTATTTTTGTTATAAGAATAAGCACCAGTAATAGGACGATCTTCACTAAAGTTTAAAACTGTACTATTACCAACTAGAGGAGCTTTATAAATAACATCTGAATACTTTATATCACCTTCAATAGTTTCATCACTATGCCATATAATGTAATCTCCGTCAGGTACACTAGGATTAGCACCGTTTCTATTAACGAAAAAAAGCACCACTCCAACGGGAATCGGAATGGTGCCAATACACTGACCATAATCAGAATAATCATGATGTTTCTCAAATCCATTTTCATTGATAAGAGTCTCACCATCCTCGTTATATAGAACATTAAGTGCATAAGACTTAGTATCACTATTGACTAATGACGGATTCGCGTTAGGGTAAAGACCTGCGTTTACTTTCATAGCCGTTCACATAATGATTTTTCATATTTAAGAAGTTTAATAACGACCTACTACAATCATCACGTTTATCTTTAGTAAGCCTATTACAAGCATTGCGAACTTTAATTTTAGCATTATCGTAAGCAAGTGCCGGATTAGTATAAGGATTACTATCTCTAAGATTTAAAACAGGATGCCTGTAATTACGTTGAAGAATACGCATCATAACAAAGTTCTTTAGAGCATCAATAAGAACATTATTATTAGGTATAAGAGGAACATTGATTTTAAGAATCTCGTCAAGTGTCATTGGCAACCCGTGAAATAAGATACCCAGTGCGCCTTTTCTGACATTCAGATGCAAATACGACCCGTTAATCGAATACGTATATAAACTGCCGGAGATCGTCCGTATGAAGTCAAAAACGACATTCTCTGTAAGGTTTATTCCAATCGGGAATGAAACGGCAAGCGGTATATAATTTCCGTCATCATGCTCAAAAGGAGCAGGATTAGTAGTAAAATCCGCACGTTTACCATTAATTGTAACAAGACGTATATTCTCACAACCCTCTGGAATCTCACAACGATACTCATCAAAGTCGATAACTTTACCAACATTAATAAGATATTGTTGAATATTTAAATCAGCAAGAGCTTCACATATCCAAGTAGGAATACGAGTCATAAAGTCCATAGAATGAACATCATAATCTTCTATAATCCTATGAATAACAACACTAGAACTAATCAAGTTTTGGTCTAATGTATTCATCTACTTCATTGTTTTTAATACGTTCTCTTTTGCTTTTAGTAGGCGGATACCTATCCATAATAGTTTTATCATGTTCAATCATGTATTTGAGTTTAGCATCAAATGCAAGATTATCCGCTTTAATAACTTCTTCTATAGATTTATGTCTAAGCACCTTATCACTAGTCATAATGTTTACATGACAATGATTAGGTTTAAATTTATAGAATATTTGATTAGGTACAACATCAACACCCATATTATGACGTATCCATTTACAGAACCAATAATACGGATTATCAGATTTAATGTGCCAATTCTTACCATAAGGATTAAGAAAACTCTTAACTTCGATACCAGCAGCAATCATCTCATCCCTAAGACGAAACGAAGCAGCCCAATCAACAGATTCTCTAGCAACAGCACGTTGAACTTGAAACTTACCAATGTAAGTACCTAAAGAAACACTATCACCACGAATAAGATTCTCAATTAGAGACTTATTAAGACCCCTCTGTATTTGATTAAATATCGGATAAGGAATACGACACATCCAATCATAATATCTAATAATAGCAAGAAGTTTAGGAATACGAATAGTAGATAGATAAACAAAACGATTGAACGTAATACGAAGAGATACTGCTTTAGCTTCGTCACTCCAATTAAGTTTACGTAAAAGCTTAACACCTTTAACTCGTTTACCTAAAATAAGATCATCAATAATCTCTTTAGTTATTCCATTCGATTCAAGAAGATTCAGATTAGCATAACAGATATTAGCTAGATTGTTACGTCTAACATAAATGTTATGAAGATCAGTACTTAATTTCTCGATAGTGTTATAACATTGTTCGAGATAGTCGTGGTAATAGTGCATGGATTCCATATAGTTTATTCTACTTTATTATGGATTAAACGTTGAGTACCATTAGGATCATTAGGAGCATAAGTTGCATCACTAATAATCTTAACTTCGTGTTCTGTAGGCTTAATACCAAATTCAGTTCTAAGAACCTCATAAGTTATACGTTCTATCATATCAGTTGGAAGAGGAAGTTCAATATCTTGACCATCATCTTCCATATACATAGTGATAACCTCAGCAGGATTTTCAGCTACATACACAATTGTTACAAACTTATAATTTTTAGCATCAATCTCAAAGTTTTTGAGAGTATTTTTGATAATAATTTTAAGTTTACCATTAACGATTTGATAAACTCCCCAAACCCCAGTAGGGGAATAGACTGTGGTAAGGAGCGGAACTACGCTATTATTAGCGTACTTATATGTAATAAGACTCCCATCATCATGTTGAGTATAAACATGAAGAAAAGGTGCATCATTAGGCATACGTAAAGGTGTAGGAACTCGATGCTCAGTAGTAAGAACCATATCTTTAGCACCAATTCCCGCATATGTGTTTTCTATATCGGTAAGCGGAACGCAGATAAGAGGAACATTAAAGCTAACTTTAAGCACCTCATCTACACCATTGCGCTCAATACTCTGACGAATAAAAGTAGCAAAGAGTGCCTTACAAGCATCTTTAGCTCTCTCTTGAATGCTATGATCACCGGGCTTACCTAATATATTAGAAATCTTACTTCCTAATTGATTAAGTGTTGCCATAATAATACATTAAACAATTCGCCAAGATTTGTTAGTAGTAATACCAAGCTCCTTAGTTTCACCTCTAGGGATAAATTTAAGAAGATTAGTGGACAATTCAAGTTCAGGAGTATCAGAACCACCTATGATCATAATAGGACGATTCTTAACTGGAACAACCCCGTGCCACGGACCAGCATTAGTATACCGGTTAGTAACTCTAATAACGTTTTTTTGATTTTTGAAACCTCTACCACACCTTGATGGCAGACTAGTTCTTGCGTAAATAACAGTCATGGTATTTTAGTTTTTAATGGTATCTTCTGTCGCATCTATAACCATAGTCATATTGCGAGAAATACGATTGTGATTTTTCCAGAATGTTTGCATCATTTCAGCGTCAGGTTCAAAGTCAAGCTCGAACTCAGCACTAAGAAAGCCAATAGGCATATCAGTTTTCAAGTCACGAATAAGAATGCTAATAGCAGTATTACATCCACGTGAACGAAGATCTCCAACATACATATTAGAATGATACTTTGTCAAAGCACTCATACGGAAAATGTACTTACTATCTCTGTATAAGCGTAGAATAGTATAAGGCATAATAGAAGTAAGAACATTCTTATAACGATTCTTGTAAGGATCAGTAATACTAATATCGTAATCTTCTGCGATAACAGTAAACTTATCCATATTAATACCATTACAGAACTTACCACCATTATGAAAGTATGCAACGTAAACACCTTTAGCATTAAGAGATTCCCTAATATTTGAAGCTATTTTATCGAGTTGCATCCAACATTCTGCTTTAGATGCAAGAAGATTAGTAACAACCTTACGTCTCTTCTTAGCAATCCATTCTTTTACGAAGACAACACCAATAGATGAAACAATAACACCAATCAAGTTCAATATAGCAATAAAAATACCACTCATTACACAACGTGTTTTATAATTCATACTTGCGTGTTTGAATAAGTTGCTATAAACAAAAAAATCCGATATGGTATATGTCAGCAATTTTGTTCTTCCAAATCTAACGATAACTTCTATCATCATTGATATAAGTTTTAGCAATCTCTTGAATATCTCTAATTAATAAGAGCTTATTCAAATTAGTATAAGTCACAGGTGTCATACCTAAAGGAATTTAAATCATTAATAGAACATTTAGTCGATGATTTAAGCGAGCAATGATTTTCCTTGATATGACAAAAGGGAGTACTACGCAATTTAGCAGTAGCACTCCTTTAGTCCGCGATCATACGCTTTTAGAATCAGCAAAATGCCGTTTTATAGCTTTGAGTATAGGTTTGATAATTAAATCATACCCAAAGGTACATATCAGAAAAGATAGCAGCACCGTTTCCAGTGAAGCATCTAATTTGTATAAGTAAAGCCCCATAGTTGCAATACCTACGATTAAGCTAACAAGAGACTTAAAGTATCTCGGTAGTTTCTTCTTAGCAATCTTAGTAGCAATCTCATTAATACCATAAGTAGCTAAAAGCACAATAGCGATAAAAGCAAAGCTTATAGAATTAAAGAGATTAAAAACAATTGTTTCTTCCATAACTACATCATTTGTGCCATAAGTGATATATAACATTCAAAAGGTGTATTAGCTTTATCATAACCTGTAACAGTTATATAAGCACCACCACCATATATCCAAATATTATCAATTTCTACTATAACATTAAAACCTTGTATATTAGTAGATATATCCTTATTATCACCCTCAGCTGACATTATTCTATAAATACCTTCAAAAGTTATTTGCATATCTATAAGACCGGATGAACCAACCATTAAATGAACTTCAACATCACGATCAATAGATTCACCGTATTTAGGATTTACATCAGATAATACAGCTTCAGATGCAATACTAATATTGCTTATAGCGAAAATAGCTTTACCACTTTTTTGAACAATATCACAAGTTTTACTCACCCCCCCCCCTGCTACAGTTATTATACCATTTCTAGCTAATCCAGTATTTGCAGCAGCTGTAACGTCAAAACTTCCGTTATTTGAACCGCTTGCTGGAGTAATTGTAATCCAATCAGGTTTTGCCATAACTCAAATATTTAAATTTGTAACAAATTAGAAAACAATAGCGAAACGATCACAAGTAACTATACTTCTAAAATCTTCCTTAGTAGCTTCATCGAAATCAACGATATTGAAATTAATCAACATATGGTTATTCGGATACATAGTCATAAGACAATTATTAATCTCATAAATTAAGATCTTATAAAATGGAGTAACATCTAGTTGAGTATTCTTTTTAGCAGAATTAAAATTAATATCAGTAAACAATTCGCATAAAGTGTCAGCACGACCGATAAAATCTAAGGTAGTTTGCATATTAAATGTAACTACTTTACTAGTATCATTAACACGTCTACCTTCAAGCGATACAAACATACAACATTCAGATTCAGTAACATTGAATGTATCATTAAGTTCTTTTTCAATAACAGACGAATAAGCCATTGTACAATATACGATACCTTTAATTCCTATAGCATTAACTTGTATAGTAGTCCATAAACCATATTCAATACTATTTCGACCAAATTCACCTATAATAAGTAATTTTGCGTCTTGATTAACCGCAATAGTTTTAGATAATCCTCCACCTGCAACAGCAACAGAACCTTGCCTAGCATCACCCTCATTAGCTTGAGCAGTGACTTGAATAGATCCATTACCATTACCCGAATTAGGTGAGATATTTACCCAATTAGATTTTAACATATACAAATAGTTTTAGTAGTACCTCTAAGACTATTTGTATAAGTCTTAGAAGATACTAACGATTAATAACATGTACACTTAATAATATCCAAGGTATATCAGGTTGTCCATCACCGTATATAGCAAGATTATTTACAAGTTTTATAGCAGCGTTATTTAAAGTTACAACTATTGCATTTTTAACAGCATCAACTTCAAATTCTATGGCATTTGTAAAGTTAGCTTCAACTTTAACTATTTTCTGATTACCAATATAAATAGTTGCAGTATCATTAACTAATACTCCTGTCTCTCTAGTAGCATAAATAACTTGCGATTTATCTCCGATTTGATAATCACCAAATGGAGGGAACGTCCATTCTCCATTAGAACCTGTAGTACCTTCGGCATTAACTATAGACATAGGATTAGGATTTCCGGGAATTTGTGTTATATCAACACTTTTAGAAATCCCCCCCCCCTTAACAGCTATAGCAGTACTACGAGGTTTCATTTGTGGATTCCTAGGAGCAGTAATATCAATTGAACCATTGTTACTACCACTGGCAGGACTATAATCAACAAAATCTTTTGTAGCCATATTTAATTAGATATTTGTTTATACGACAAAAGGTCTAATAGGTACCTTAGCACCTATCAGACCCATAATCAAATCAACAGACGACTTACGAAATAGTCCAAGCGGTATTCGTAGTAATCGTAATCTGTTTAGTTTCTCCCGCAGCAGCGAAAGTCAATGCAGTCGGAGATACAGACAGAGTAGCATCACCGGCAGCTTGAGTTACAGTATATTTCTGACCATTTACAGTAATATTACCGGTACGAGTGTTAACCGTCGGGTTAGCAGCAGCGGTAAACGTAATTTCGAAAGCGTAAACATTATCTGCTCCCGGATCACCTTCAATCTCAGTACCAGAATTGTATTCTTTTTTATTTACAATCAATTTACCGGCAGTCAACCATTCAGAAGCGTCAGAATCAACAGTAAACGTAATAGCAGCTAAGTTGGAGTTACCAATGAACTTCTTAGCTTCACCACCTTTAACGAAAGCTAATGATTGAGTAGTAACGTCCCAAATCGTAGAACCTTCCTGCTGCAAAGTAACGTTTTCAGTTAAGTCTTCAACAGTAACGGTAATCAAACCAGAACGTCCGCTACGACCTTTATAAATCGGAGCAGTAACATCTACTTGAGAGTTACCAGTTCCCTCAACAGCACTTAAAGTGATCCAACTCGGTTTAGCTTTCAAAGCATATCCGGCGCGCATAACAGGTGCACCAACTCCATCAACCAAACCCCCAATTTCAACAGCAGTTGCTCTTTCATTTAAAGCAGAATTTCCAATCATAATGATAAAAATTTAATTATTCGTAAAAAAGTTTGAAGTTCCGCACGCCCCACAAGTTATTCCCCTACTGGGGTCTGCAAAGCGTAGCGGAACATTTAAAAGTTTAAGAAACAGTCCAATTAACATTAGAAGTTACTTTGACAGTTTGTATACCACCAGTAGCTTCAAACGTTAGACTAGTTTTATCAAGATTCAAATAAGGATCTTGTTCAAACGTTGCAGTGTAAGTAGCATTTCCAGTAACAGTAACAGTTCTGCTAGCATTCGTATTACCATCACTCCATTTAACAAAGTGATAACCGGCAGACGGTGTAGCCTTTAATGTAGCAGTTGCACCATAATTGTAAGTACCACTTCCACTAACAGTACCACCTGCACCCGCAGTTACAGTCAGTGTATAACTGTTAATTTGCCATACAGCATAGTAAGTAACATTACCAGTAACTTTGGTAGTTGTGCTTACATTAACAGAACCACTAGCTGACGTAGACCATCCCTTAAAAGTATATCCAGTTCTTGTAGCAGTAGGAAGAGTTCCTAAAGCGTCATTGTAATGGAATGAACTACTAGACTTGCTAGGAGTACCACCATTACCATTCCAAGTAACCGTATAATTCTTATAAGTTGCAGTCCATCTAGCGTACCAAGTCTTATTAGAAGTAACCTTAGTTGTTGTAGTTAATTGAGTACCACCGCTAGTAGCAGAAGTATCGAACCAACCTGCGAATGTATACGTATAAGTATTATCCGCAGCTCTTGAACAAGTAGGTAATGTTCCAATAGCTTCATTATAATTCTTAGTTATAGATGAAGAAGAAGGAGTACTACCACCATTAGCGTTAAATGTAAAAGTGTACCTATTAACAGCTCTGGTCACATAAGCATAATAAGTAGTAGCACCTGTTACACTCGGCGTTTCTAAAGTTAATGAAGAACCAACCTTAGTTCCACCACCGTTAACAGCAGTATACCAACCTTGGAAAGTATAAGTATACTGAGCATTATTTGAAGGCATAGTCAAAGTACAAGAGCCTTTAGACCCATAAGCAACAGATTGACTAGTCCTATTCAAAGATCCGTATGTTGTTTGATAACCTATTGTATAACTCCGTCTAGTTGCAGTCCAATGTGCATATATTGTAGTATCACCTGCACCCATTGTCGTATTAGCAGTAACTTGCGTTCCACCACTAGCAGCAGTGTACCAACCTGCGAATGTATAGGTGTATTCAGCATCCGAATTCTTAGTAGGCGTTGGTAAAGTGCCATAAGTACTTCCGTATTGAACGCTCTTAGAAGCAGGACTTACTGCATTTCCACCATTAACATTATAGGTTAAAGTATAACTATTAATAGACCATTGAGCATAATAGGTAACAGTACCAGTTATCTTAGTAGTAGATGAAATCTTCGTACCACCACTAGATGCCGTGTACCAACCAAGGAATGTATAACCTGTTCTAGAACAAGTCGGAAGAGTACCTAATTCTGAACCATATGTTTTAGTAATAGTTGATGGACTAGGAGTACCACCACCGTTACCATTGAATGTTGCAGTGTAACTTCTAAGAGTAGCAGTCCACTGAGCATAATAAGTAACGTTTTCTGTTACAGTAGTAGATGCAGATATTTGAGTACCACCCGTTGTAGCTGTAAACCAACCCTTAAATGTATAAGTGTATTGAGCATCAGCAGCTCTTGTCGGAGTAGGTAATGTGCCTAAAGTAGAACCATGAGTCTTAGTAGTTGACGTAGGATCTACAGTTCCACCATTAGGATTCCAAGTTACAGTATATGACTTAAGAACAAATACCGGAGTAATATGAGTATTGGCAGTAATGTTAGAAACTATCAGAGGATTAGTAGTAGAACCATTAGACCACTTACTAAAATTATAGCCAGTACTTGGAGTAGCTGTCCAAATAGCAGAATCACCGTATTCTACACTAGACTTATTAACGCTCGCTGTACCACCAGTTGAATTAGCAGTAGTAGTTGTGAAAGTCTTAATTGTAAACTTAGCAGTTAAGCTGATATTGGTAGTAACAGCAAATGTATATGAAGTATTGCTAGATACTTTAGTTGTTCCGTTGTACCAACCAGCAAAATTATAAGCAGCCTTAGGAGTTGCAACTACAGTAGCATTAGCACCGTGTTCTACAGTTTGACCAGCAGGACTTACAGTACCTTTGTTTGTATTCTCAGAAGTTGCATTAACAGTATAGCTCTTAATCTTATATTTAGCAACAAGAGTTCTATTAGCAGTTAAAGTAACAGCGAAAGAAAGGCTTGTAGAAACAAGATTAGAGCCTTCATACCAACCAACAAAATCATACCCAGTAGGAGCGGCTTTAGCAGTCAATATGACTTGTGTATCACGATAATAAGTTCCTTCTTTAACTCCACCTGTAGCGGATGAACCAATAGAACAATCACCAACATTTGTAATAGTAGTTCCTGAACTATTAGTAGTTAAAGCTGAAATCTTAATAGTAAACTTATCAGCTTCCGTTTGAGTACAATTAATAGTTTTCGTAATACCGCTGACTGAAACAGTAACAATAGTTGTTCTACTTGCACCGGTATTCTTACTCGCAGTTAAACCAACCGTTTTATTACCCGTACCACTCTTAGCGGCAGGGGTAAGCCAAGAAGCAATAGCCATCTTAGTACCCCTCCCTAATTATGAAACCGTCCATTCGACGTTAGAAGTAACATTAACAGTTTGAATTCCACCAGCAGCTTCGAAAGTAAGAGAAGTCTTATCTAATTCGAGATATGGATCTTGAGTAAACTTAGCAATATAAGTCTTATTAGCATCAACAGTAACACTTAGAGTTACATCATCAGAAACCTTAACTCCATCTTTCCACCAACCACCAAAGCTATAACCCTCAGCAGCTGTAGCATGAATAGTAGCAACAGTACCATCCTCAAATTCAGCAGTTTCAACTCCCAAATTAGATTCTTTATTGATACCAACACCACCTTGAGCTACACCTTCATCTTCGGTTTTAACTGTAAGTGTATAATGTGTGGGTTCAGGAATAAGATCACATTCAATAGTAACCTTAATGTTTTTCTCAACCACAAAGCTATACTGATTGTTACTGTTAAGAGTGATTTTAACACCATCAACAAGCACTTTATTCAAAGTATAACCCGGACTTACATTAACTTTAATCGTACAAGTATCGCCATCATTATAAGTACCAGCACCTTCCATTGTAGCACTTCCATTAGGAATAGCTTCATAGGTAACTTGGAATTTATCAGGAGCATCAACCTCAAAACGAGCTTCAATAGATTTAGAGTCATTCATGACAATATCACGTGAAGTAGTCGAGGGCGCACCCGAATCAGTCCATTCCTTAAAATGATAGCCGCTATCTGCTAATGCTTCTATAGAAACGGTAGTTCCGTCAACAATATTAGAGTAAGTCTTTGTGCCACTATAATAGTCGCTCCAACTTCCATTGATCTTTGCACGACATTTACCACCCGTTCCAGCAGTAAGAGTTAGCGTTCGCATGATCACTTGGTCGAACGTAGCAATATGCGTTGCATTCGTTCCGGTTTTAGCAGTGAATGTTGCAGGATTATCTGAAACCTTTGCACCACTTGTATTCCACTCTCTGAACTTGTAATTGCCAACCGCACGAGCTTCAACTGAATAAATCGAACCTACAACAGTTTTAAACGTGTGTTCAGAAGTAGACCAACTAGACCAAGAACCATCACCTATACGATAACGAGTTTCATTAGTTCCGTCAGAACCTACCGTAATAGTAACTTCTTCCGGTGGAATCTCTACGAACGTACAAGAGAAATCTACATTCTCAGTGATAACCTTTGAATAAGGATTAGAGTTAGAAGTAGTTCCACCAATATTCCATTGTTCAAAAGAATAACCGCTATCAGGAACACCTAATACCTCAATTGTCTTACCGTCAGTAACACTAATGTTAGAATGCGAAGATGCAGCTTCTGAATATTCACCAGAGCCAATCTTATATTTACATTTACCATTAGAACCAGCAGTGATATTAACAATATGAGTTTCAGGTGGAATGTAAGTTTCCTTAAAATAAGCAGTATAAACTTTGCGATGCAGACCTTCTTCAACAATGATATTGTTTTCATTATTAGGAAGATTAGCACCAGTAGGAGTTACCCACTTTTCAAATTCATAACCGCCGTTAGCTTTACCAGCGATAGTGACAATAGTCTTTTCCGGAGCAGTGACTTCGTGTTTTTCTGCCCATTGAGACCAAGCATCATTAATATCTTTATATCGAACTAAACCATTCGCATCAGCCACGATACTAAATGTGAAATAACGAATAGCTTCTTTAAAGTTTACCGTAATCGTAAGATCTCGCGTAACAACGATGCTATATGTACCATTACCATTATCTACAAGATTACCACCAGAAGCAGTAACTGTATCAACAGCCCAACCCTCAACAGGACTTGGAACAATTATTGCCGTTTGACCGGACTTATAAGTACCGCCACCGCTAACTGAACCTTTATCAGCAGGATTAGTTATAATAGTTACATTGTACTCCTCAATAACAGGAGTATCAAGCTCGAAGTGTGCAGTATAAGTTTCATCTTTCTCAACAACAAGATCATATTGAAGATTAGTAGAAACAATACGATTTAAACTATCAGTCCAATGAGTAAAATGATACCCTTGAATTGCCGCAGCTGTTATAGAATGCCTTGTACCTTTTGGGAATGTTCCGGCACCAACTACATATCCTGCATTAGCCGGATCAGCATTGACATTAATATAGAATTGTTCAATAGGAGCTTCATCCTTTTCAAATACGCCTATCAAATCCATATCTTTCTTAATAGTAAAAGACCAATTAGGACTAATAGACATAATCTCATTAGTATGGAACTCTTTCCAACCTTTAAAGTGATAACCTTGAACAGGTTTAGCATAAAGTTCAACACGACTACCAGCTTCAAATTGGAAACGGAAGCCATCTGAGTTTTCATCAGGAACAATAGCAGAACCACTACATCCAACAATACCACCCTCTTCAGGAGAAGGAACTAAAGTAACTCTATAGTAATCACGTTCGATATGACCAGACTGCATAAAATCTTGAAGATCTTTGATGTAAGTCCAAGCACGAATATATGTATCTTGACAACCACAAGTATTATTTCTAATACCACGACTAGGATGCACATAATTAGCTTTAAGACCAATGCAAACAAGAGTGTCATCAGTCAAAGACTCACTACCAACAATCAACTCTCTATCAATAGCAATAATATTACCATCAGTAGTTAGATTAATTTCGCAACCTTTTTCATCATACATATAGTAACAACCATCAGTACGATGATAGAAGAATCGAACGTTATGCTCACGCTTAGGAAATGTACCAAGAGGAAGAACTTGTTTTAACTTGACAATTTTAATATTACATTCCATAGCATTAAGTTTAAACAAATATAACTACGCAGAACCGTTAAGCACTGCGTAGTTTTCCAAGCAACTTTAGTCAGTTGCAGTATTCAGAGAAATGGCATTATCGCCGGAACCTTTAGCTAAAGTCTTAATAGCTTCAAGTTTATTTACAACAGCATCAATCACAGCTTCCGTACCAACAATGATTTGGAATTTGCGAGGACTATTGTTATCAGCGGCAATCTCAGGGAATTGATTAAACTCAGCCGTAGAAATAACAAGATAAGCGACTTTATCAAAGCCAACTTTCGGGTCACCAATACCCCAAGCTTTCTGCCACTCATCATGAGGATTCCAACCCATGTTAATCAGAGAATAACGAAGGTCTTCATCACTAAGAGCAACATCAGCTAAAAAACCGGATAACTTTGTATGTTCAACGGTAATAGTACCATTGGCTTTTTGATCGGCAAGAATACCGAATACGTTCATCGTCAATTTGGTAGGCTTTTTAGCAACAACAGTTATCTGAACAGCACCATCAGCTTTCTCGATAGTAATATCAAACAACTCTTTGTTATAAGCGGTAAGACTAAGGTTTTTCTTAATCTTCTCTACCAACCGATCAACGGTATCAGTAGCATGAATCCGAACAGGTATTTGAACAATCTGAGGATTAGGATTAACCGTCAGACCATGGCGATACTCCTCAGAAGAACAAATTTCAATAGCACCACAGAACTCAGCATCTGCATTATATACAATACCTTCAGCAGGCTTAAGTGCCGGATTCGTAAGACCTTTAAGAATAATAGTTTCTTTCTGATCTTTCTCCGTATATTTACGAACGTTATAAGTGAAGTTAAAAGGATTAATATCCACTCCACGTTGATTCATAAATCCACCGTCCTTAGTAGGAATTGCAAACATAATTACAAACGGCTCAGGTCTACCAGTAGTAGGCAAAGCAGTACCATAAGCAGTACAAATGCCGAGTTGACCGTTAGATAACTTAGTATCAACAGTAATATTATCGACAAATGTTTTTCCGTAACTTACAATTCTCATAGTAACGTTTTATTTTAAAGAATTACTTTCATTTATAGCAATTTGATAACCTTCATCTTTAAGTTTACCAAGAAGCTTCTGTGTAGCAAGGTTAATAATCTCGGTTTTAAACGGAAGTTCAGTAGCAGTATCAGTTACAATATCAAACCTAGTAGGTTGTCTAAGATATGTGATAGCAACATCAGTAATCACAAACGTATCATCCATATCTACTAAAACCCTATTACTTTCTATCGTACATATAGGATGAATGTGTCTATTAAGACGATTGTGATACGTTTGAAGCATATCCCTACGCTGAACATCAGAAACTAAATCCATACCGGCAGATTTGCTCTCTCGCACCTTTGTAACCACTCCGTCAGAAGTGATAACCTCGTATAAGCCCGAATAACGCTTGTAGTCAAATTGTACTAATTCAATAGTATATTTATCTCCAACTACAATTAGCTGTGGCGTATCGAAGTAAAACACTAGTGATTCGGGATAATACTCGTTATTGTAACGTTCATAAGTCACATTGTAACCTTTTCGCAGCAATATGGAGAGCATATAGTTGATATATTCAAATAGACCCTCTTTACGATAGATCTTAGCAGGATAATGAAACGTAACGGTATCATTACCGATTTGAATAACGAAATCTTCTATATAATCGGGAATAGTTTTAAATAGCTCACTGATATTAACAACGTAAATCCTAGTAGTAACAGATTCAGTTGCTCGATAACGTTTAAACTTATCATATATAACACTTGCATCATAAGAGACACCATGTAGGTAATTCGCAGGTAAAAAAGCGAAGCCTCTATTACCCTCATTTACGAGAAGGTAAAGAGGACTTCTATATGTAGTCTTTAGCACCTGCAAATCATCGTAATAACGACCAGTCTCTTCAAAGGCTTTAATCTTTTGCGTAAGCAGTACGTCAATAGCTTCATTAAGAGCAATATCAATATACTGCGGACGAATAGATTCTTGCCTATTAGCATTAATCTGCTGAATCTTATCGTTTACAGCAATATGTGCTTCTTTACAACTACTATACATACTGACACTATTTTGTTAGTTTATAACCGAAGCCTTATAAGCAGTGAAAAGTTGTGCTTTATATTCAACATTTTCGGGAGCAGCTAAGAAAGCCATAACACCCTCAATAGAAGAACCAAGAACTACTTCCGGACGCACAGTGTCAAAGTAATTATCACCGTCTTTCGTAATGACTTGAGCGGCGAGTAACTTATAGACTTGCGCCATTGCTTCTACATTCTTGTTATCAAACAGAGAAATAAACGCATCTGCATTCGTTTGAGAAAGTTCAGCTACAGCCGTCTGCAAATCTCCATGTTCCATTTTAATAATCTGTAGAGTATCAGCAGGAGCATTACAGATAAGCATATTTCTAATACGTTTATAAGAAGACTCATCACCTGTGAACAACTGAGCCAACTTAGTAGCAGTATTAACAACAACTTTAGTCTTAGCATCTTTCATACGCTTAACATCTTCGATGCTATGTAAGTAAAACCGAATGTTAGTAGATTTCTCAACATCTTCCGGTTTATTAGCAACAGTAGAAGTAAGCAGAGCAAGACGCCAAAGAATATAATCTTGCGGCTTAATAGGAGTCATGTACATATACAGATTCTCTTCATGAACCGCAGTACCTTCACCAAAGAGCATAGCATCAAAGATAGCTTTCTCTAATTTATTCGGAGCAACCTCAGTATTAATACTGTTCTTTTTAGCCCAATCAAGAATAGCATCACGTTTAACAGGATCGTTAAGAGAAAACTCCCAACCAGTTTCAAGCTCATAACCTTGAGCGGGAACTTCAACAGTTGAGTTTTTAAGATGCTTCAAAACGAGGTCTTGAAAGTTTACATTGCGACTATCAGCAGAAGCTCCAATAATCGTAGGAAGTATAGAAGCCATTTCAGCAGTTTTACTAGATAGAGTAAGAACCGCTTTAATGCTCGGACCGAAAATAGTATTGAAAGCACCAATACTTTTCTGATTCACGACTTGAAACATAGTCGGATTCAGCTTTAACGCTAAGGTTATTTTGCGTGAGTATATCATATAGTTTATACTTTAGTAAGTTTATACTTTACAATAATCGTAATGTACGCTTATTCAAAAATCATTTCAGCCCAGAAAGAAGTAGTACCATTAAGCATATTGATACCTTGTGAAGACATAACCTCATAAGTAGCAATATCCTCTCTAGTAGATAACATCTTACTATAAGCACCCCACTCTTTAGGTAGCGGAGTAATACCTTGATAAACACCGTACAAATATTCACGACCCTCTTCACAAACCAACTGAATATTTGCTTCACCACTCGTGTTATCAATAGAGTGATCCAAGAACACCATCGTATAAGAGGTAACAGGGAAGCCACCATACATACGACCATTCTTACGATCCATTTCGGCACGAGAACCGGTATCAAACAAATCTACAACCTTAACAGAAACGGTAGCTCCGGAATAGTGCTTATACTGATTGAAGTATGCACCATAAGAAAGGATACCACCACGGCTTTGAATCTCCTCAGAACCTAACTTATCAAAGTAACCATTTCCGATAGCTTCATTCTTAATACACTGTTGGAACATTTTAGAACCACCTTTACCGGTATAAAGAACGATATTTTTGTTACTCAAATCAATATCGTTACGAACTTCAAAGATACGAGAAAGAATCATATCAATAAGCTCGATAGTCATGAATGAGTATTCGAAGTAGTTACCGAATGCGATAAGAATATCACGAACACCAGCACCACGAGGAATAGGTTTATTTGAATGTTTTTCTTGATTATGAATAACACCGTTAATATCACGGTTGTAAGCAGAGAACCACAAATCCTCTTCTAACAAACGTCTACGCATGAACTCGAACTGACGCATTTCATAAGGCATCCAAAGAGTACCTTTAGAACCATCATCATAATCAAGTTCAAACTCGGTTACAATATTAGCAATGTTACCGGTAATAATTTTGGAGAATCTATGGAAACCAAATTGGTTAGTCATTTCACTCCAAGATTCAGCAGTAGAACGAGAACCAGTAGATAATTCACCGGCAATCGTAGGAGCACCCATACCCCAATATTTACCTCTCTCAAAATTGCTGAGATCAATAAACTCATCAGGATTACCACCAAGGATAATCATTTCATAGATATATCCACCGGAAGCAGTCTGCTCACCATCGGTCTGCATACGAACCATGTGCTTTCCATCAGGAGTAATAGCAGAATACTGATAAGGAATCCAGTTATCTTGGAACTCCGCTTTGAAAGACATAAACCCTTTACCGGGGGTTTGAGTAGGCGTAATCAAACGCACAATCGGGGAAGTGACAGTAGGTTTCCCCATAATCTTCCACTTATACTGAGTATCACCAGCATTAATAGGTTTCTTACGAGAGATATTCCCTTGACCTTCTGTAAGAGAAAGAAGAGGAAATTGATTACTGTTCCTACCCCAAAGATAAGTAAGAGACTTATTCAAATCGACAGCACCAAGAACATTAAAGTTCAATAGCATATCGGCATCAGAGTAAATCTCTTTGGAATACTGTTTTTTTCCAATTTCTCTAAGCATAGTTACGATAATTATTTATTTGAATCAATAATACCACCCGGAACAATAGGACGTCTATTAGGATTAACTTTAGTGCTACCACCTTGAGTGGATACCTTAACTTTAGGTTTACCACTAGAAGTAATGTTCAAACGACGAACAGCTTCTTGTCGTATAGATGCAGCAGCTAACTGACTAATATCAGCACCTAACAAGTTACGAAGTGCTACCATAGCGAACGTTTCATTATCAGCAAGCATATCAAAAACATCTTTCTGAGCTTGCGTATAGAAATCACCATTAACTTCAACAACAGGAGCTGTTAGATACTTAACAATATCTTTACGAGAAAGAATTTGTTCTTTACCATTAACAGTTCTTTTAACACCTGCTGTTGGAATTGCAAGACCTCCGATAGTACCTTTATTAACGATCTTATCGTATAAAGAATCAGGAATGTTAAGCACTTTAGCTTTACCATTCTCATCATAGGTAATACCGTAGGCTTTATCAAGAGCTTCTTGAGCAGCTTGATATTCGGCTTCTTGCCTAGCATTTGCAGCTTCAATCTCACGTCTCTGAGCATTGGCAAGATAATCAAGACTCTCTTTAGCAGTTTCAGCTAATACTTTATCAGCTTTAGAAAAACGAATAATACGTTCGATTTGAGCATCAGAAGTACCTTTACGTTTTTCAGCAGAACGAATAACAGCTTCTAACTGATCATCTGATTTATCTTCGAGGGTCATTGTAGTCCAATCAACATGATTAGCAAAACCCTCAAGAGAACCATACGTTTGTTTGTAAAGAGCAGCTTGATAAATATCCGGATTAGTACGGAAGAAATTGTTGATAGCTTCACTTTCAGCTTGACGTTTAGCAAGCTCTGCAATATCAGCATCACGTTGAGCAAGACCTTCAACAGTCATTTCATATTGCTTAGGAGTACCATCAGCATTCACCGGAGTTAAACCAGAAATAGCAGAAATAGCAGAAACATCTATAGTTTCCTCTTGAGTTTCAGCAGCAGCAAATTCATCTAACTGAGCTTTAGTGTAAACAATCTCTCCGTCTTTAACGGCATTACCGTCAGCATCAAGATCATACTCAACATCACCATCATCAGTAGTAAGAACAATCTTAGTAGGAGTTTCATTTTCAATTTCAGTTTTTTGAGTAGCAGTTTTAGCAGCTTCTTCTTCAGCTTTACGTTTAGCTTCTTCTTCTTCTGCTTTCTTACGTTCTTCTTCTGCTTTAGCAGCTTCTTCTGCTTCTTTAGCAGCTTTAGCAGCTTGTTCAGCAGCTATCTCTTCCGCAGTTTTAGTAGTATTACTATCAGTAACACCACCGGGAACAATAGGATTTGGCATAGTGTTTTATCTTTTATAAATTAAGTTATAACAGTGGCAAATGTAATAATAATATATGTATTAAAAATGGCATTAGAAATATTATTAGAAACAGCATTAGTACCGCCTATCACACGGCTCTCTGAAATTCCAATTAATTTATGCCATTTTAAGGCTCAAATAAAGACCTCTGACGAACCCAAATTTCAGTCGATATAGTTGTTCAATTCGACAAAAATAAGAGCCTACATTAAGACTTCCGTGGCTTATTGGCGTTAATACGATTCATGCGCTTTTGTTCCTCAAACTTGGCACGTTCCAGATTAGCTCTATCAATATCTAAGTTTAACTTAGTCATTTTAAGATAATCATCAAGAGTACCACTATTAGATTCATCTTCACTAATATAATCATTACCATTCTTATCTACTTGAAGCTTAGCATCAGTAATAATAATATTAGTAAGATTAGTATCAGCAGCAATAGCTTCCTTAGAATCGCGATCAAGTTGAGCTTGTTCAGCTTCAAATTTACGTTGAGCTTCTGCATTAGCAGCACGAGTTTGTTCAATCTCAGCATCCCACTTCTTCTGAATCTCTTCTTTTTGAAGTTCAAATTGACGTTGAGCTTCGGCAGCTTCTTTAATATATTTGCGTAAAGAAGCAACGTTATGATTACAAACAGCCTCAGCAGCTACATCGTAATTTCCATTTTGAGCAGCACCAAAAGCAATTTCCTCAAGCTTACGTACTTGTTCATTAAGTTCAGCAGAGTTACCAACAAAGATACCTAAATTAGAATTAACAAAGTCAGTACCATTTACACGAACTTGAACAATCGCATTGGTATTTGGATCTACATAAGAACCTTCATAGCCATCAATCCAAGCAATCTTAGCAGCATCAAGATTAGCCATCATATCACGAGAGCGGAAGCAATCAAAGATTTTAAGTGACCACACAGATCCCATTAGAGCCTGATTAAGTCCCATCTCAGTAACAGCTTTACCGGCACGAGCTTGAATATCTCCTGCACGCTGATCGTTCATATTAGCAAGTTCATACGCTTCTTGCTTAATAGATTGCTTAATTTGATTAATAGTATTAAGATAATTAATCATTGTAGTATTAGCAATCTCTTTAATAGCTTGAAGTGATGCTTGCTGTTTAGCTATTTCACTATCATCAAATACAAGAGTACCATCTCGATTAGCTGCATCAAGACGCTCTTCCATAGTCATATCTTTAGTATCAGCTAAGAAACTTTCAGGTATCAATAGCCATGACCGGAATTTACTAATAGTACGTTCCTCAACTAAAGTATAAAGACGATAAAGAGCAAGATAAGGTAATAAGCGATAAGGAATAGGTTTAGGATTATTAAGAAGCATCAAACGACTTAAACCATTATAAGGTAACTTACAATGATTAAGATTATTCACTTCTTCACGTTGAACAATAATAGGTTGAGCTTTAGTATATATACCCCAATCTTTATCACCAAAACGATAAGCTTCCCAACATTGAAGAACCCAAGTATATTCAATATCAATATCACCAAGAGTAGTATCTAAGACATAATCTTCATCAACAATCTTTTGCTCAATCTCACCATAAGCATTGGTATAAGTAAGAACACCACGCTTCATAGGAACCTTAAAAACACAATGACGAGCTTTGAGGACCCCGGTAGAGGGCAAGGAGTGGTACGGAGCAGCATTCTGCGCATCAATCGTAGGATTAAAAGCAATCTCACGAGAACGAAGCATAACAGGAGTAACTGTATATTCACCCGTACTTTCATGATTATGAATTATATCTTTAATATAAGCAATATCTCTTTTAGAAAGAACTTCTTGATATTCACCAATTATATCATTGATGTTAATATCAAACTCTCGCATCCCATAATCATCATCTTCAACAAAAAGATTACCACTATCAATTCGATAATACTCAAGAGGAGAAATAATTTCAAAGATAACATCATTGTATCTTACATCACGATAAGAATAAACACTTTCAGTACAGAACCAATAATAGAAAGCTTGAATATATTTCTCATTAGCTTTAATAAGGGAATTAAGAAGATCAAGAGTTTTCTGACCACGATCAGCTTCTTCATCAATCCAATCCTTAGCAGCTTGTTTCATAAAGTCTTCAGCAGATGGAAGATCTTTAGAAGGCTCACCGGTTTGAACACCGTTAGTATTCATGATGTTTATAAATTGCTGACGAAGAAGACCATCAAGAGCAACACGAAGATCAGCATTGCGTCTAGTGACAACATCAATATCAGCATTATAAACTTGGTAGTTATTATAGGTGTTAATGAACTCTCCTATATATTTCTCTTTAATAGGAGTAATAAAATCAACATCTCTAATCTTACCGGGCAAATCTTCTTTTCTACCATTAACGGAGTTGTAGGTCGCCATTACATACTTGTAAGTAGATTCATCTACAATCCCATTCGCAGCGTCAAGAAAGGCTTTAATATCTGCTTTATCATTATTAGAATGAGCAGTAGCAATAACCCAATCACACATAGCCTTAGTCCAAACAGCTCCACGCTTAGTAGCTTCCGAAGCAAAAACATCAGGCTTTTCTAAAGAATTAGGAATCTTAGAAGCATCCATTTAACGACGATTTAAACGATTTGCAATACGTCTGTCATTATTCTCTGTATTACCTTCAACAAGACGCTTAGTATTTAAAGAGTCTGCAAGAAAGACATACATAGCAACAATAGCAGCACTAATATGGTCGAAGTTACCCTCAGCAGTAAATCTCTGACACTCTAGAAGCAATCGAACACTACTAATAGACTTAAGTCTACGAATAGGTTTACCATCAGCAGTATATGAAAGAGGTTCATAAATAAACTCCTTTAGCATACGAAGACCATTATATTTCTTATCGCCATCACCAATCACAATACCATAATCATTATTGTTAGGATTAGTCAATTTACGAGTATTGGCATTGGTTGGGTCAAGCATTAAGTAACGTCTAAGTTTATATTTAATGAAGTTAGAAACAGTCTCACCAGTACCAGCTTCCGGACAACATTCAGCATTATACATAAGACACATACCCATAGTGACTATATCGTTTTGCTCCATTGTGTCCAAACGTCCTATATATTCGCATACAAGCAGTTTTTGATTTGGATATGGGGTAATAGTATTACTACGCATCCACACTTGTGCAGAATAAAGAGAATGTTTATCTGTTACGTCTTTTTGAGCCTTATCTACCTTATACGCATCCACACTAACAAAATATAAATCTTTAGGCACTTCACCATTTACTAAGAACGGACGATAGTACATTCTAACGCAACCGTGAGTATCATCACGAGAACCATGCGGAACTTGATTAACAAACTCATGGAATCTACCTTTACCAAATATATCACGTTTAATACATTCAGCTTTCGGTATAAATTCAGCTTTATTAGAATTACCTAAATCATTAACAACAATCCAACCGTCTTGAAAGAATCTAGTAGCATTATCATTAATTAAATCTGAAACGTGCAGATTAAGTTCAGGAGAAGCGAACATATTCTCGGTTGTATTAATGAACGCTTCGGCAGGAGTATTAGCACGCTGTGCTTTATAAATTATATGAGTTTCATTATCATTATTATGAAAGTGATTCTCTTTATCTTGTTTATCCCAAGCATAAGCAGTGAATATAATCGAATTACCACGTTCAACATAAGGTTCACAATCCCATACTTGTGGAAAGAAGAAACCACATACTTCATGACGTTTATTAATATCCCAAACGTTTTCCATGCAAAGCATCTTATTCATTTTGGGATTATAAAAGGCTTTACTAAATGCAGCCCAGTTAGCACCTTTAGTACCACCCGTACCATAAACACGAATAGTACCAACAGATATAGCACCAGATTCAGTATTAGATAAAGTAACATCAAGGGCTTTTTGAAGGTTAGGGCAATTATGGAAAATAGTAAAATCTTCAAGAAGACATAAATGATCACCATCTAACTCAAATCCATAATATTCACCAACACCTACAGGTTCAACATCGAATCTACATTCAAGAGGATTCTTCAACATAGTTGAATACTCTTTACATTGTTTACGTTTAACTCTAGTAGGTATTTCCCAACAACGACTAAGAATTAAAACTCTATAATAAACAGTATCTGATACAATTTTTTCACTAAGTGTAACTTTAAATCCACAACTTCTAGCTAAATAAACTATAGATTCAGCTAATTCTTTTCGTTTTTGTATTATTTCAAAATTACCTTTACGTGTATCTAAATGTCCATCTGTATCAATAATACCCGCTAAAAGTTCCAATCTAGAATTTCTATCAGTATAAAGATAATCTTTAGGAATATGTTTATTATTTAATAAATTATATTTTTCAAGTTCATCTTTAAACCAATTTGAATCTCCAGTATGAAGTCTACTAAGAGATAATCTAAAATATGCATAACTACCCGAAGCATAATTAGAACTAAATTTTAAATTATGTTCTTTAGCAAAATGAAGCAAAGCATCAATAACTTCAATATCAGGATTAGTAACACGTGTACAAGTACTATCTCCATCACCCAACCATACACCTAAAACATAAGGATTTATAGATACATCTTTATGATTAAAGTCAATACCATTAACTTTTTCAAGAGAATAATATTCTCTCCATCTAGGATGTAACCCTAGGGTCTTAATATAATCAGGTGCAGTTATAAGTCTATTTTCATTAAAATTACCATAAGATTTACGATATCTAACAAAAATAGGATGCTTACTATTAACTGTATGTTCTATACCATTACCAGGAATAATTTTGAATAAATTATCTATACCTTTTGTTGTTCCAATAATAGTTCTAGGTTTACTATCTGGACCCATCAAAATATCACCAACAACTAAATCCTCAACATTTTTGATAGTACCATCAAACATTATAAACCTAGTTCCTTTCGCCACACATTTTCCAGCTTCCTCAAAGTCAATCTCAATAGCTTTTTTACCAACAGCAGCACTTTCATTTTTTCCGATAGCAACTGAATACAAATTAGATAACCATCCGAAGTTTTTTAAACCTTTGCTGGATACTCTATAACCCAATAAGATGTCATCAATGGACTCGGATATGAATCCACGTTTCCAAAACGTATGTTCCTCAAAATGGTCAAGACATTTCTTAGCCATAAACGTAGTAGCACCTTTATCTGTAAGATAAGCTAATTGGTCAGCAGCAAGAGTTACCGTAACATTCGGAAATAAGTTAATTGTATTTGCAGCTTGACTACCACGTTTATATGAGAAACCTTTACGACGAGCTTTAGCCTTAGTAAGATGAAACTTATTATTAGCAATAAACTCATCTATTTTGAAGTTCCAATAGTCACCATCCCAATAACGAGGAAAACCCATAACAGTCTCAACGTGTTCAGCACCTTCACGTTTAAGTCTTGCACGTTCTTTATCATTAGGTGTACGTTCAATACGACCATAATTAAGATAAGTATAATGCGCACCGGTTATACGTAAAGGTTGAAGTAAACTTTCACGTTCCTCATCAGTAGTATTAGCATCAAAGAACTTAGGAATATCTTTATAATAAAGTTTAGCTTTAATAAAAACACCTTTCTTACGACGAGATGTTTCTCTTTGCCAAAATGATTCATAAGCCGGAGTACTAGGGTCGTAATCACAATACGTACCATATTCATCAAAAGTATCAGCAGCTTTAGAAAGTCTTTCTATATTAATAACAATGAAATCAATATTCATAAGAATACCACCAGAGTTACCAATAAGAAAATCATTATCCGGGTCATATAAAGGTTTATTAGTAATATAACTAATACTCTCAGACGCTTTCGGATATTTACTTTTATCTTCACAGAGATAATCTATAAAAGGAATATCTCCACGTTTATAGCCCCATTTATTCTCAGGAGCAGCATTGATGCCATCACAACTATTTTTCCAATAAGCATGAATAAACATAAAGTTATCAATAGCATCTTGTGAAAACTCATATTTACTATTCATAACTTAATCAATCATATCTATTCCACCGCCAACACCATTATCTATATTGTTATGCACATCCATTGAAGCAGCAAGCTCTTTACCACCACGAACGATAGTTTTCTTGAGTTTAGACTTAACGTAATTATCTTCCGCTTCTTTAAGTTCAGCAATAAGTTTAGGTAAGTCTTTACCCATCTTCGTAATCTCACGCATATAACCAAGCATACCACCAATCTCTTCTTTAGTAAAAGAGTCTTTCTTTAGATCATTACGAAGATTCTTATTCATAACAACCATAAGATCTTTACCAGCTTGAAGAGCATTAACAGTTTCAAAGAACATTTGCCCAACATAATTGATATTATGCTCAACAAGCCACTTGATAGCTTCAATCATATCTTTAGTTGGTCTAAAGTCTGAATTAAGTTGAGCAACTTCAATAGCATAATCAAAAGCCTTTTGATCTTTTAAACCATTGCGATGAATATAACCGTCTTCATCAGCATAACAATCAATAAACTTAAATATCTTATACATAAGTTCTCTATCATTATGCCAATCATTATAAATAGTAGCAAGAATAGGAACTTTAAGAATTTGCTCTACATTCAGAATAAGTTTAGAGCCTTCAACCAACCATACATGTAATGCCATAATCAATAATTTTATCTGTTTTATTACGAGCAACAAAAAAGCCCGTACCAACTTAATGATACGGGCAAATATAAGAATTACTTTTTAAATACAAAATACAATAATAACAAAATAAAATCTTTATAGTAACTATTACTTTACCATATACTATTAGTAACTAAATTAATAGTTTCAGTTCCTACACTTGATACAATAATATCTTCCTCTTGATTATCAGCATCACTATAAACATCACAGTTAATACTTAATGCTTTATTACCGAAACCTTCATCAGGAGTAACAGTTACAAATGATTTTTTCATAGATATTTTATTTATATTTTAACTGCCATAATAAACAGCTTTCCAAAGAAGATTAACAAATTGAATTATTTTATTATTTGTAAGCAAAATGGCAACATTTAGTCTATTATTCAATGCCGAATTAATATTAATAATTTCAGCATTATCGATATTAATTCCACCAGTAATATTCAAATCAAATATACTTTTACCTAATTCGCTATAAACATCAACAGTTAATTCTTCTTTAGGAGTATATATTATATTTCCACCAGCATTTTCTAAAAATGCAACAACCTTTTCACCTTTATAATAAGAAGGTATTTCTGCATTAACTTTAATCCGTAAAAATGAAGCACGATTTCCATTAACAATACCCATTTCTTGAATAGGTGTGGGAAATATAAATCTTCCCATTTGAGGGCTAGTCATTGATACTCTAATATCTGCACTCATACCAAAACTTCTAATAGTTACTAAAGTTCCATTAGAAGAATATACACCACCTATAATTTCTATACTTCCAAGATTTGAGGCTTTTTGAGTAATATTTATTGTTTTATTAACCCCTCCCCTCAGATACAGTTAAAATAGTAGATCTTTCATCTCCACTATTTTGTTCACAAACAACATCAAAAGAACCATTATTAGTTCCAGAATCATTTGCAACTTCAACAAAATCTTTATTCATATCTTTAGTTTTACTTATTTATCAATAAAAGATTCAAATTGTTTCATAAATAAATTGATTTGAGTAGCATAAGCATCTACAACATATTCAATATCATTCGCATAATCTTCATTAGCTTGAACGAATAAACAGTGAACATACTCATGCCAAAACGTTTGAGTTCTTATAGAACTAGGAATATCTTTACTTCTATCTCTAAGGATAATATAGATTAAACCAAGAACGTGATCAGAAACTCCATATTGTATTCCTTGAGTAGATTGATAAGAAACCTCAGTCATATTATAGACTCTATAGATAACTGAACCAACCTTAAAACTCTTAGGATAATCAGTATTATATTCCCAATCAAAAGTAGAATCATCCCACCAATGAGTAAATAAGAAACTCAAATGAGCCATTGCAATATCATCAAGATGAGCTTTTTGCTATTTGGAAATTCGGCATTTAAATTAAGCTCATAAGCAACAATAATAAAGAATGCTCTAACAAGTTCTCTAAGAGATGCAGTTGAATCTAAAGCATCATTGATTTGTATGATACGTTTATCAAAATCAATTTCAGTAGTTTTGACATCAGCGTGTTTAGCTATATAATCAAAAGAACCAATCTTAAAACTGACAGATGTTACTTTCTCATTTAAATCAGTAGGAAGAAAAGGATTAAGAAAAACTGTTTTCATATTAGAATCAATAAAGTTAGAAACATAACATTAAGACCAATAGAAACACCACCGATCTTAGCCCACTTAGCAGAACGACGCATATACTTCTTAAGATCTTTAATCATATCTTTATTACTCTTTTCTAGTTCAACAATAGATTGCTTATAAACGTTCGCTTGATTCGTAAGAGTATAAAGAGTATGTTTCAAACCATCAATAAGAGTATCTTGCTTAACAATAATGCTCTTTAAAGATTTACATAAAGCTGCATCATATTCACCTTGTTTAAGAAGAATTGCAATTTTACGATTATCTTCAAGAGTATATATAATAACAGTATCTTTAAAGACTTTCAATTCTCTGCCGTATATATCGAGCGATGCTATCATCAGAAACAACATAAACATCAGAGAAGTTCTTAATATCTGTTTCATATTTAATTATAGTTTTATTTGTATTAGCTTTGAGACTATCTATAAGACGTTCTTGTTTTATAGCGTAATTCTTCAAAGCAGAAATAACCCTACCAAGAGAATCCAAAGTATGATAAGGAATATCAGTTGTCGGTATTCGTTTTTCTTCATTACATTGAATAATATTAGTAAAACATAGAGCTAAAAAAAGGAGTGCTATCAACACCCCTTTAAAATCTATTTTCATAATTTGAACTCTTTAATATTAGTAAGAGTATAAGTAAAAGAATTACCATATAAATCTTTAGCCTTATTTACCAATGGCATAAATTTATCTTCAAAATCTCTAACAGATTCAAAAACTTGACAACCGGCAGAATAAAGACCAATAGTACGAATAATTTTCCACTTAGAAGCACGATGTATATTAATACCAGCCATCTCGTAACTAATACGACCAGATAAATCAAGTTTATTATCTCGATTATTGTCACGATAAAGTGGAAGAGGTTTAACTTGAACAAGCGCAGGGTAATCACCTTTATGCTTTCCAACTTTAAATGCACCTCTAAATTGACCTTCTTTTAGAATAGCACAACCTTTAGAATTTATAGGTTTAATCAGATTTAAATCAGAAGGATCAGTAGTTATTGAAAACCAATCATAAGTCCATTTACCATTCATTTTAGGATTGGCATCATTAGCTTTGTAGAATACAAGAAGAAGATCATTAAATGTACCTGTATCAACAGTATTACATCTAATACCCCAAATGTTCAGATTGTAGTTACCTTTATCAAAGATAGCAAAATCATGAACTTTAGCAATCTTACGAAGAACGTCAATATTAGTCTTAGCTATGACGTCATCATAAGTAATTAAAGCATTCGTTAATTCACTCATAGTTTACTTAATATTATAGTTAAATAAATTGGTATTAGCTTTACGTTCTTTATTTAATTGAGCAAGTCTATAATCACAAATGGCTTTAACCTCAGCTTTAAGGTATTTAATATCAACAAAAGTAACAACCTCTTCATGTGGCATATCATCAGGAATCAAAGGATTCTCAATAGTCCTAATATGACAAAGCATATTACCAAGGCATTTAAACCCCCATTGTTCAATCAGATAATCATACATACTTAATTGAAGAGAATAATGAATACCAGTAGAATCCTGTAAATGATTTATAGGAAACAACATAGTCTCATTAGTAACAATGTACTTATCCAAGTCAATAGTACCATCTGCTTTCTTAGCCCAATATCCACCTTCAAATCGAATAGGTGCTTTATTAGTTTTCCAATCAAGAATAAAGAACTCATCCCCTTTAACAAATAGAATATCAACAAGACCTGAAATCAAATATTCTGGATGATAAACACCAATCTCAGCATAGATCTCAAATCCCATAGAAGTCATATCCTTAATAAACTCATAAATTTGAGGATACCTATCAGCAATACCAACAACTCGAAAATAATCGAGATCGAGTCTGCCATAACTATGAGTTCTTATAATATCATCTACTGTATAAATACGACCATCAATAAAACCATTCGCATTTAAATAGTAGTTGTTACATCTTTTCACGCATTGTTCTAGGAAATTATGCTTTTCAGTTCCCTTAGCACAAGCCTTTTCAGTTTCAATCTTCCATTCAGCAAGAATCTGTTTAACAGTCTTACCTCTATATCGAATATATTTACTATAATTTCTATGAGTAGGAGGAACAGGACGACTACCAATATTAGCACAAGCTTCAGCAATAGCTTTCCAATCCTTTTGTTCTACAAACTTACCAATAATAGTAGTAGTAGATATATACTCTCTATCAAGAGCGTCAGTATATTTATGCTTTTCCTCGTCGAAGAAGATCGGCAAGTCTCTGGGTATAATCTGCGTCATAAGCTGCTTTATCAGTAAGTTTAAGGAATAGCTTCTTTCGTAATCGTTCATAGAACGCTTTGTGACGTTCTTTCATATATTCATGTGGTAAAGAAGTCATCTTATTAAAATCAAAACCACATTCAGCATAAATATCGTAAGTTTCAGGATGAATCCAATGTTTACCAAAGGAAGGTATTTCAATCTCTCTATCCACACGTTGCATTGCAGTAAGAATAGACATCCACTGACTATCTGCAATATCATTTAGAAAACGTTCAAAATCTTCTTTATTACGAATAAATGTAAGAAAGTCTCTACACCAAATCTGTTCGGGAGTATAACGTTCAATAAAATGACGACCTTTTTTGGTCTTATAATACATCTTAGTAGGTTCCTTTCTTTTACGATCTACAACTGCAACCATTCTCTCATAAAGTCTCGTGACTTGAAGAGGAAATAACCTAGCACCTTTAGCCATAACAGAATTGGATTAATAAATCACACCACCAATTTGATTAAGAGAAATAAGATTACATTCCCAAAATTCAACTTTACCATCTTCACCAACAATAAGCTTACTACGATCTTTAAGACCCGGACGATTTTCGACAACTCTAAAGTTATCATCACCACCAAGAACATCAATAAGTTTTTTGTCAAGATTTTTAATCTTATGACTTAGAGGTACACCTTTGCTACCATAAGACATATCAAGAACAACTTCACGACCGAGCATATCCGGTAGGACATTGTCAGGAATAGCAATACAATAAGTAGCTTTAGGAACTTCTCTATCAACTTTCATAACATCAGTTACTTCAAGCGGAGACATCTTATATTGATTTGCAATAATAACTCGACCTTCGCCAACCTTAATATTACAAAGAGAACCCGGCGCAACACAAGCTGTTTTAAGATTATTCATATCAGCTTTAATAGCTTCGATTTTAGTTTGAATTGAATCCATAGTTTAAATAATTTACTTTATAAGATAATCAATGTTAATAGGCACAATCTCATAACCTCTACAAAGACCTGCGTCAGTATAAAAGGTAATATTATATAACATTAACGTAGCACTAACTGTAACAGTGTACATAGTAGTAGGTTTAAAAGGAGGACGGTCTTCAAAAGAGCAAATGACAAAAACGGAAAATCTTTATCCAACACGTCCTCAATGTGAAACAAAGTATAAAATGAGAGTAACAGAATTACCATTAATAATAGTGGGAGTACCAACAATAGCAGCGATGTCTTCAGTTACAGCAGTAGTCAGTACTCCCGGCTTCATTGTGAGTAAAAAGCCACTCACAAAGATATGAATAAATTGGATATTACAAGGGATTACTTGAATATCTTTTTCTAAACCTTATATTTTTCTGTTTCAAAGGCAGTATTCAATAGAAATCTCAATAGTACTAGCGTCTTCACCCGGATTTGCAGCCACGCACGCAGTGCCTTGTTCTTCTGAATGCTTCGAATCAATATGCAAAAGCATTCGCAGTACTACCACATTCATACCTTTGTCTATATACACGCACACACGTGTGCGCTATGCAGAGCTTTGCGATATATATAAGGATATATATAAAGATTACCAAAGGTAATATCAATGACAGTATTACTACTTCAAATTCGTCCGTCCGTAATATGTATTTAATTATATTCAAATAAACCTCTTATTACCCTCCAATACTCACCTACTCATATCCCCTCTTATTACCCCCTATAGTCCCCCTCTTTTCTCCCCTTTTCTCTCCCTCTCTTTTCCTCCCTCTTCTCCCCTTTACAAAGCACCCCGAAGCTACTTAAAGTAGCTTTAAATATAATAGTATTACCTTTAGTAAGTATATGCCCTTCTAAGTTCCTTTAAGTATCTTTAGTAATACTTAGAGTAACATTAAGTAAACTTAGAGTATATATAGGAGTTCCACCCTGCTCAATGCAAAATGTAACAAAGCTACGAAAAGCATCTGTAATACTTAGAGTAACAATATTATCTTGAATAGCTTTGCAACTACCAACTCTCGGAGCTTTGTAACGATCAGCAGACCCCAGTAGGGAAGAAGGACTGGTAACGCGCGGAACGTCTGCATCATCACCCGTATTATCAGAGTTGGTATAAGCATCTTCAATATATTTTGAATAAGCATGAGTAAGATTCATAAGTTTTGCAGTGGTAGAAGTATCTTTAGTAATATTAGAATAACCATGAGTAATAGCAAAATGTTGCTCCCTTCCACACCTATTTCCCTACTGGGGATTACAAAGCTCATCAAAGTTATTATAAATACCGGTAGTATTAATACTATTACTACTTAGAGTAACTTTGATATTACTTGTAATATTATCTGTAATAGAATCAACGTTACCACATTTCGGCTTACATTTTTGGCAAATTATACACTGAATTTTGGTGATGCTTATGCTGATTGTCTTAATATTACTCTAATTAATCTTAAAGCTAATGCAGATTGTATTGAGTATGCTTTTAGTGTTACTCAAATTACTTTGAATATCAATAGAGCTTCTTATTCAATTCGCATTGCAAACTCTAATATTCGGATTTGTACACAGAGTAATTTAAGTGCTTATTCTAATTCTTTTGATATTGCAATTGCTTAAGGAACTTTGGATATAAGCAGGGCAGCTAATTTAATTCATTTTGCAATTTCTATTACATAGGCTCGTCTTTACCAATCTTCTATTATTAATTCTAAAGCATTTTCTAACACTATTATTATTCAATTTTCTATTGGCTTTAATGACACTGTTGTTCGACTTTATACTGACTATGAGAGTTTGTGTGCGGGAACCTATTCTATTACAATTTATTGCGGATATTCTCTGGATTTTATTATTGGTTATTTTAAGACTTTTAGTAATGCAATTTTTAATTTTGATTCTTATGGAATTTCTATTGATTTTGTGACGATAATTCTAAGACTTCTGTTAGCTCTATTGCATGGTTTATTCTCATGATTCTTTTATTGCAAATTCTAAAACATTTTCTATTGTTATTACAATTATTAATTCTAAAACTTTTAGTGACGCTGTTGCTTGGTTTTATATCGATTGTGAGAGTCTGTGTGCGGGGACCTCCTTATACGACAGCACCCCCTTGTAATGCTTGGGGGAATGCCCCCGTCGATGATTCATGAGGAATGATTTTCCGAATTGGAATTGCAATTTTCCATAGAGATGTTGCAGTTACAATTTCTATTACCTCACGACTATCTCCGTTTGATAGTATGGATTTAATTAAAATAAATATTAATTTTGAACCTCACGATGCTAAGGTGAATCGTATATATCTTATGAATACAATGATTAATGCTCCTGAAGTTAAGAAGATGAGTGCAATCGTATTGAATGCAATTGCTGTTCTTAAAGACACTGAGGATTATCAAGATCGTTATCTAATTGATTGCAATGATCTAGAAGGTAATACTATTGAACGCTTGTTCATTGGTAAGAAGATCTTTGATAAGATTGATGGTCTTGTTGGTAAGATTATTGATGTAGTCTATAAAGATTGCATAGCTGATGTTACTCAGTATATTGATGATGAAGACATCAATGAAGAAGTGAAGTTTCACACGACTACACACAAGCAAGTGGTTGATGTTGTTAAGACTAATGATATTAACTTGTTGATTGCTTGTGCTAAGCATGGTATTAAGGATATGTATAACGAACTTAAAGAATTAAACAAATGAGAGTATTAAAGACGTTAGTGAAGTGCATCATCATATTGGTGGTGCTCTTCTTGTTATCAGCTGCTGAGAGTTTAGCTGATTGGTTTGCATCTAATATTAATGGTGAAGTGTTCATTGCATTTCTATTAGGAGTTGTAATTGCAATTACTATTGCATCTATTATTAAACCTGATGAATTTGATTAAGCTATGAGTGATTACTATGAAGTTAATGGTGAAGATTCTATCGAGATTAATCCTTTTACTGAGGCATTATTAGATGAATTAGAATCTTAATGTGTTAAGAGTAGTGCTATTAGTGCTACTCTTATTTTTTTTAAGACCCTACAAACTCCGTCTAATCAACACGACTAAACCCCTTATTGTAATTGGCGGTCGTGGTGATCGTCCTAGAAATTCTAATACTTAAAGTTATGGCAGACGAATTAAAGAATCCAGTGAGACGTTCAGTTATCGGTGAAATTATCTCTATTAAAGAGATCAACAAAGACGACTTTAAAGAAGGTAAATTTCGGCATGATTGTCGGATTGTTCGTGTTGATCCTCTGAATGGTGCTCCACTTGTTGATGTTTACATCACTAATGATCAGTATGACAAATACGGTCTTAATGCGATTATATTCGCAGGTAATGTTGTGAACTTTAGCATTGATGAGAACATCGCAGGTGAGACCGGTTATATTGATCCTAATACCGAGGAATGGACGTATCATGAAAAGACATTCAACAGCTTTGCAGGTGCTGACAATGTTGGTAGCTTAGGTCTTATTGGTGTATTCGGTAAACTTGGTGTTGGTGCAGATATTGTTTCTGGCTTCATCAAGAACATCGAGACAGCTCGTAAGCAACGTGAAGCTGTTGCTAAGCCTAAAGTAGTTGAAGCTATTGCTACTGAACAAGCAGAAGAAGCTGCGTAAATTCCGTGAGGTGGTGCTGAGTATACTCTCAGTGCTGCCTCTTCTTTTTGTTACTTAATTAATCCGACTAATGATCATGAAATTACACGTTATTTATAAGGGTCAAACTATTGATATTTCTTATGATTTACTTTATATCAATACTGATGAAGTGAATATAAGATTCTCTAATTCAAATGCACAGAGTTGTAAATTTTTAACACAATATCTTGAAGCTAATCGTCTTGATTATGTTCTTAAAGATAGAGAAGACTATAAGGAGATTGTCACACTTCCGGATATATTTGCACTTACTCTAAGTACAAAAGGTACATATCGTTCTCCAGTTGTTAAAGATAATCTCTATGATGCTATTATTAAACGCAGTAATGACATCGAGTTAGCTCATAATGCTATTAGAGAATTTAAGCGTAATGTTAAGATAATTGATGCTAAGCTTGTTGATATGCAAGATGATTTAAGTAAATCTGAATATGCTCGAAGCATTGATAATATTACTAAAGAAATACTTGAATTTAAACGCTGTAAACAGCTTGAAGCCTTAGCATTAGCAGAAGAACATCTTAATGTTTCACGTGGAACAATACCGACAGTTGAGACGCTGGAAGTAGCTTACGAAGTGTCGACGTTGTTCAAACTTGAAGACTTTGCGAAGCTTCTATATATTTACGGGTATTTGAAAGATCAATCGAAATTGTCTAAGAAATATCAGAAGGTATATGATGTATTAGACAAATTAGAGAAGTATATGTACCCGGAATATGTTAAAGAAATTGAAGCATTAGGACAGAATTTATTTGCTGAATTGCAAGAGAAAGCTGCGAAATGGGCGGAAAGTGAACCGAATATTAGTGAGTGGATACAGGGGAAATGTAGGCAATTTGAATTTAAGGTTGAGAGTGAGAATGAGGAGTAGAAAATGCGTCTTCTCACGCGCCTCTCCGACGTTCAAATATTGCAAATTAAATTCAAAGTATTTCACGCCGAGAATATAAAGCTGCAAAAAGTTTTGAATTAGAATCTGAATTTGCGGAAATAAAATCTGCGAAGCTATAATAGTAATTGCAAATTAAAATCAAAGTGTTGCAAACCGTGAACCAAAAGCAATAAAAAGTTTTGAATTAGCATTAGAATGTATGCAATTAAAATCTGTGAAGTGTTAGCACTATTTGCAAATTAAATGCAAAATGCTAAATTCAAAGCAATGCAATATGCAAAGAATTTTGAATTAGAATCAGAAAAGATGCAATTAAAAGCCTAGAATTTATATGCAAAGCATTAGCACTAGATTCAGAATTAATTCAAATACTCACAAGCCTCAACCTTAAATATCAGAATTATTTGAATTAGAATCAAAATGAGTATTCGCAAAACTCTTAATATTTGCAATTGTATCAATGTTATATTCAGTATAATTAATGCAGAATATAGCAATTTGAATACAATTAAGAGTATAGAGTATAGAGTATGCAGTATTCAGTGTGTTATTAAATGTTTTAGAAATATTCGCAGAAATATCCGCAATAAATCCTAAGCATATTCAAAACAATTTGCATTAACATTCCGAATATCAAAATGCTTCGAATTGGTATTAATATGATTTGAAGTAAACTTAGATATTTTTAGATTAATTATTTGAGCTTTATAACTAATACTATATCTCATTGAATTTGTAGTATTAATTTCATTTAAAACATTAAACGTATGGTAGTATATATTAAAGATCGAGTAACAGATGAAGTCATAGCAGTAACTTATGATGTATTCGTAGTATATGGAAACGAATTAATATTCACTAAACAGAAAGCAGCAAAAGCTATTGCAAATAGTTTAAGTGATTCAATATTATTCTTAGTACATAGAGAAGCAAAGCACTTTATCTCGTATTCAGCAGAAATTGACCAATCAATTGTAACATTAAATAAAAATTTAATTGCAGTTGCAATGGACAGTGGAAACAAAGAGTATGAGATAAATCACTTAGAGTATAAAAACCAATTAGAACAATGGAAACATGACATCGAGAACTCTAAGAATAGTTGTAACTGATATTGAAGCAGAATGGTTAGTTCCAGTAACAGCATTAATATCATGGGTAGATTACCAATTAGTTCTTAAATTAACATCGTCACGAACAAGACACGGGGTACAAGAGTTTCTTAGAAGAAACAACATACCTGTAACAGAATTCGTAGATGAAAAAGAATTAATAGTAGATCCGAGTGAATTACAAGAAGTATCTATAAAAGAATCCAATATAACAACAAAGGAGCTTTTAGAGAGACTAAATGACGATGAGTATTAATCTTAATATTATCAATAATGGTTATAAGATTAACTATAGTATGTGTAAGGTATAATGTGACAATGGAAATATTGTGTCACAAAGATACCGAATGTATAGTATCAGATGAAACAATAGAAATAAAAGCAACATCAGATAAAGTAAGAAATAAAATTAAAGATTTTTGTAAATTCGCAAGAATAAGTATAAAAGAATATCCAATTATTCATAAACTTGTAATATCAAGAAAATCAAAGAAGATATTCGTAAAGACTTTTAACAATCAGTAGAGCTTTCCAATCCCCAATAGGGAACAAGGACTGGAAGGAGCAGCATTCAGCATCCCTATAATAATAACTTTAGAAATGGAAGATTATTTTACAACAGAAGAAATAGTAGGAGCATTAGTATTTATATTTTTAGCAATTGTACCTCCATTAATATTGGAGTATCGAGAGAAACATCGTAAGTAGTATTAATATTAATATTTAATAATTATGGCATTTATAGGATTTTTAGCTGTAGTATTAATATTATTTCTATTATTCCGTTTGTATATATACAATCTCGAATCAGAAGAACGTAAAAAGAAATATGAGAAGAAGCCTATAAAAATTAATGAGGAATCTCATGTTCAATTTCATTATTTTGATGAAGAGGATAATTGTATAGAAGATTATGAAGAATATACGAATCGTATGCAAGAGATATGGGGAGATGATCCGTATAATGTTGAACCAACAGAAAGTTATTGTGAAAGAGCAATACATATAGAATAATATTAAATTACATTACCATTATGAGAAAGAAACTTCTCACAACCAAAGAAATTAAAAGATATATCAAGACACATGATACGATAGAAGAAATATTGTATTGTTTAGTGTTTTCCTTAGTACCATTTGTATTTTACTTAGCAGCACATTTCAAATACTTATTTGACTATGTGGATGATGAGGAACTTCAAGTGTACTTAGAAGCTGAAAAGAGATATTCAGCAGCAACAAGAATATGGTTATTGGCAATAATAGCAATACTCTTAGTAATACTGATAGTAAAGATTTGACCGCCATATATTGAGAATGAGCCTTTATTTAATGGAGATGACCTCTCGGTTGTCTCCATATAATTAAGGTCACAGAAAGCAAATTCAAACGTTTTAAATGGCATTTTCAAGTCTGACTTCCGGTATGGTAAAATCGGTTATAAATAAAAGTAAACGCAAAATTTTATGTTTGTAATAGTAGCATCAAATGCAAAATCAAATATTGAATCAAAGGAATGTGTATGTTTAACTAAAGTAGACAAAATAGAAACATACTTTGATAAAACACGAGTTACGTTCGCATCATTGTACGCAAAGAATGATGCAGAATGTGAATTAGAAGGATCAGATGTAAACTATGAATCTGTGACTTCATTAACATTAGAGTTTAAACAAACACAAATAATCGCAATAATGCCTTAAAAGATGTATATACAAATAAAATCAAAATCATGTACAACATCAGTAATCGCTGTTGTATTTGTGAAAGAAAAAGATCTCAATGAGGTAGAAATAAAATTCAAAGATAAAGAAGCATTAAAGTTAGCAAGACTAAACTTATCTAACGTAGGTTTAACTGTATCCGAACGTGCGTTTAGAAGAATGAGAATAAAAGGATACAAACAGTTATTAATTAAATAAATTATAATTATGGAAGTACAAGTAGCACAAGTGAACAAAGCAACCATCAAGGATGTTATTAGTATTCGTAGTAATGATGCTAATAACGCAGTAGTTGTATTTAAAGATGCAGCAGCATTTAATACAGCTAAAAAGATATTATCATCAGCTAAGATGAAGTTTACACCATTATATGTAACACCGATGTTGTATTTACCACAAGGTACAGCATTACTCGTAACAGTGTGAGTATATGGAATATTCTAAAGAGTTTCTATCTCAATTTAAAGTAGATGCAACAAACTATACGTATGTGCCAGTTGATAATCAACCACACATAGTACCACTTATAAGAAAAGGTACAACAAAAAAGTTTGAAGCATTGATATATGCAGAAGAATCATCTTTACGAGCATTTCAATGTGCAGCAATACAATGTGATTTGAAGTTATTACAAGACTGTCAAGGGTGTCGATGTTTGCCGGGTGGACGTAAAGATGGAAAAGCGGTAGTATTTAAAATAGAATACATTTATCAAGTACATGAACAGTGACATATTTAAACCTAGCTTGCTTCCAGATAAGGACAAGACCGAGTTTGTAAAGCAAGTGCAACAAGAGTACAAGCACATAGGTTCAATAAAATATAGACCTGGTTCAACACTATGGCAATTTAACACAGAAACAGGAGAATTAAAACCCGCAAAAGTAATAGTTAAAGAGCAATTGGTATGGACGTTTAAAGGTGATTGTACTAAAAAGACACGTAGCGTCATTTACGAGGACAAATGCGTTTACATGTGGGCGTTAAATAGAAAGAACGCTGAAAAGAAGATCCTCAGAGTTATTAACAATGTAATTAGAAAAAGACAAGAGAATAAATGATTGTACATTTTATTATTTTATGGTTTACAGTAGCATTACTAATTGTATTAGTTATGTTTTTAGTGGATTCAATAGGTTATATGTATTATCATCGAATGGAAATGGTTTGGTACGTTCAAATGATGATAGCATTAGTGTTATCACTATTTGTTTTAGGTGGAATTGTATTAATTGCATTCGCACTTGAATCATTTTGTTCGGTTGTAGGTCTATTGCAAGACGTATCTGTAACTGCATTATCACCGAGATAAGTGTTTGATTATTAGGTTAAGTCAAAATTAATGCTTATCTTTGTAGGCTTTATGATGTTTGAGTTTCAAACGTAGTTATTAATCTATTTATTAATCTTTCTTATTATATGGCGAAAAAGGAAAATATAAAGACATTTGTTATTCAACAAAGTGATATTGATAAGGCTATTAATTATCACTTAGATAAAGGCGGTAAAGATCATAGACATCTTGCTGATTGTTTGGAGCGTGAAATGTTTTACAGTTATTGCTGGGAAACTATTCATCGTTCTGTTCGTCCGTGGGATGGCTTTCGTAAGATATTGAATACTGTTGTTGATAGTTTGTTTTGTGATATGCCTTCGATTACAATTAAAACAATTGCAATTGACGGTGCTATTACATTCCGAACTGCTCAATGTAATGGCGTGAGATAATGAGTGGTGAATGCAGTAATTGCGAATCTAGGCAGCGTAGGGGTAATGACCCTCGTTGTCTAGTTTGTATTTATTTCAATCCTGCAATATTTAATAAAGGTTTTACTAATGTTAAATCACAGCATTTTATTACTAAAGTTGAGAAAGCAATTAAAGATGCTAAAGTCTTCAGAGATAAAGCTAAGATTGCTGATTTACGACTTAAAGTTAAAGATGTTGATGAAGTTCTTAATTCAAATGATAATTCTCGTACATTTCAAGAGATATTTGATGATAAGAAAGAACATTGGCAAAAGCTTGGACTTAATGTTGCAGATATATGTGGATTTAAAGATGCACATAAAGAAGTTTCTGAAGTTCATGAAAGTGATAAAGGTAATTTCTATTTTACATTTCCATGTTCTACGAGACTTAGAAATAAATATGTTCGCATTTATGGAACTGATATTTCGACGAGAGCTGCTATTGAAAAGATGTATCCTGATACTGATTATATTCAATATAATTCTATAGAATGGAATACTCCCAATAAATATACTCGTCGTAAACCTTGTGATTGTTATACAGAATGGATATAGAAAAAGCTTTTGAAGTTATTCAAAATAATCTTATTGTTACTAGAGAACGTGAGAATTGTATGACTAATAATTGTCCTTGCTGTGGTGAACATAAATTTAGTACCGATATTAAAAGTACAGTTAATAGCTGCTTAAATTGTGGTTATACAGTTATGCTTAATAAAGGTCATATTGAGAGATTTAAAGGACAAGGTGTATTTGCATTATCTCGTGGCGATAAAGGTGGTATCTTTTCAATTGTTGAAGGTGGATGGGAAGCTGCAATTGAAACACTACCTAAAGCTGTTACAGATGCTTTTGGTTGTACGATTAATGAACTTGATTATTGTATTCTTCATTCTGTTAAAGACGATAAAGTAGTTACTATTGATTTTAAAGGTATGCTCTAAGCTCCGCTCCGTTCCAGTCCTATCTCCCTACTGGGGTCTGGAAATGCTACATGGAGTGATGCTAATACTAAAGTATATATTATGACTGAAATAGACTTTGTTGTTGGTGATAGAGTTGTTACCTCTAGGGGAATCTATGGTACTATTGTATCTATTGATGAGAGTGCTGATACTTCTCAAGTTAATATTGGTAGCAAAACTGTCACTCTGTATAATAATCAGTTATGGTCGGTTAAGAATCGAATTTCTGTTGTTTGTTATTATACAGATGGTTATGAAAATTATAATAGACTTGTTACACTTCCTAAACAGTTTAAACTATATGACTTTACTAAGCCATTAGATAATGAATTGTTGGATTATTGTAAAAAGGCTATTACTAAAAGTGTTAAAGGTATTTTTACGATTACGAAAATTGAAATTTAAATATGAAAGCAAATCTTACTTATTCTCTTATCTCTGCTGATTTAAAGCAAGGGATGTATTTGTTGGTCAATAATCATCTTGGTTATGTTAGTCGTATGAATGGCGATGAAGCGATTATTTCGTTTTATTTTGAAGATGGTAAAGTCATTAAGCTTGCTAAGCAAACTATGACTCGTGAAGATGCTATTCGTACTTATGGCGAATCTGTGATCAAGTTGATTGCAATTGTTGATGGGAATCCTATTTCCATTAATCATCAGAATTATAAGAAGATTTTTGTTCCTATGCTTACATTTGCTAAAGGTGCAGAAGAATCTTATATTGGTGAATTTATTCGTACTAAAGAAGGTCGTAATCCTCTATACGGTGAAGTATCTCCGGTTTATTCTATGCTTAAAAGTGGTGATATTGTCACTATTACAAGTCTTGAAGTTGTTGACCGTTACAGTTTGTATGATTCTACCAAAAGACTTGTTAAAGTTAAAGAAAAGAAATCCGGTTCTAAGTTCTTAGTTACTCGTATTGATGATGAGAAAGAAGAACTTCTTGTTAATCGTAACGATGTAACTCTTGGTGAAAAAGACAAATATGATTTATTTAATGTTATGAATTTTGATGCGTTAAAGAATCTTGTTGCAAGTGGTGAAGCAAAGACTGTTGAAGCTAAAGATAAAACAAAATCTGAAGCTAGTTCTAACGGTAATGCTTTTTATCGTTTGCATAAGAGCAAATGGAAAGCTACTTATAGTAAACTTGAAGGTCAAGATCATTATCAGTGGCTTGCTGTTCGTGAAGAAGATGAAGCAAACAATGAAGCTAAACTCGTTGTTCCTATCTCTGTTCCTATTACAAACATTCCGAAACATCAATTTAGTGGTTTCGATAATGAGTATTGGATTCCGGGTACAATTCGTGAAATGAATCAAGCTAAGGCTGATCTTAAGAATTTTGTTCCTTTTAGAGAAGGTCTTCCGATCTTTGGTAAACTTACTACTACTGTTCTTAATGGTAAAGAGTTTACTTATTTTCTTCTTGATAACATTAAACAAGAATCTGTTAATCACTACATCTTTAAGCATCGGGATATTACCGAGGAACGCCGGAGTGAATTAACCATTAAGAAGCTGCCTACGCTTTAATACAAGCTCGTAGAGGCACTTTTGTATTGAAATAAACCAATTGGTTCACTTTAATACAAAGTGTCTATATGGGTCTAAAATGAGCCAAAATGAGGATAGTTAAAATGGAAGTGCCTGTTTATAGGTATGCTGAACTTAGTAATAATGCTAAAGAAGTTGTTAAAGATCATGTTCTTAGTACTACACGTGATGCTCAAGGTTTCACTGATTCTGTTAAGCATACTCTTGATGTTTTAGGCGTTGAAGAAGCTGAGGTTTATTATAGTCTTGGTAATTGTCAAGGAGATGGTCTTTGTTTTACGGGTCGTATTACGTGGAATAAAGCTATTGATATTCTTTATATCAAAGAAAGTATTGCTAAGCTAGATAAAGACTTTATTAAGTCTTGTGAAGATTGTATTTATTCTATTAATTTCTATAAATTTGATAGAATATATAATCATTGTAATACAGTTACTGTTGAATTTGAAGATAGTAGCTGGATGTATGCTGAGGATTTTACTAAGCTTAAAGATATATTTCTTACTTGGTATAAAGCTCTTTGTGGTAAGTTTGAACATCAAGGTTATAAATGGTTTTATGAGATTAGTGAAGAAGATGTTGCTGAGTATTGTAGTAATAACGATATAGAATTTACAGCTGATGGAGACGTCTTTGTTGAACCTACTTAAACCTTATGAAGATATTAGTATTGCTTTTCAACGTTATCTTCTTCAAGTCACTAATGGTAGTGGTAATTTTATTGAGTTTGCTACTACGTTATCTTGGCGTATGCAATTGGGAATGGTTCTGGAGTTTCTCGATATTGTTTATGATGTCACAATTTCTATATTCCCTAACGGAGGAGCTGTTATCAAAAGTATTAACGGAAGACAAATGGTTGCTGATGTGTATACAACTACTGAACCTGTTCACCCGCTTGTTCGTTATTACAATACTATTGATGTTGCTTGTAAATACATTTTAAAACCCTTTTAAATTATGGATACTACAGATAAACCTAAAATAAAAATTAAAGCTGTAGGAGATACTGTATCTGGTATAGTTTATGTAACTGAAAAAGGTTCTTATCTTATAGATGTGAATTTTAGAGGTTATAATGATAAACATCCTGATTGTTCTACTATGGATTTACATGCTTGTTGTCCTAATGAACCTGATGGTGAACCTGATTATCGTCTTAAATCTGAAAGATTTGTTGTTGTAGATGAGTTCTGATTTTAATAAAGATGCGCTACTTAGGTCTGCCAAACGTATTAACGTTTCTTATTTTAAAGAACAACAAGAAGATGCTATTAATGCTATTTGGCAATGGTGGCAATCACAATCTATAAGTTTTACTCTTAGTGGTTATGCTGGTACTGGTAAAACTTTTATCATGCGTCATCTTGTACGTTATTTGATAATTGAAAAGGTTTGTGTTACAGCTCCAACTCATAAAGCTCTTCGAGTTCTTGAAAATAGTTCTGGTAAGAAAGGTATGACCATTCAATCTCTTTGTGGTCTTAGACCTGATGTAGATATTGAAGATTATAACATTGAGAATCCTTCTTTTAAGGTTATAGGTGAACAGAAAATGAGAGGTTATAGACTTGTCATTATTGATGAATGTTCTATGATTAATCCCGGTCTGTTTAATCTACTTATAAAGACAGCTATTCAGTGTCGATGTAAATTGTTGTTTTTGGGTGAAATGTAAAGTTATTGCCCTTACCTCTCTAATTGCTGGAATAACTTGAAGGTAATATCGCTACAACGCAGTATGAAAATACAATCGTGAATGCTTAAAAAGATATTATTATAAGTCAATCAGCAGCGAAGCCTACTCTTATAGTTGTGATAACTCTAAAATAGGTGTGTTCAACGACTATTGCGAAAGCAAGTACAATCAGTATTGATTGGAAACGGGAGGATATATTTCAAATTCCTTATTGAATGTTTGCAAATTCCTTATTTTATAGTTATATTGGTAATAAAGGTGAACTTAATCCAAATTCAAAACCTGTTCTTAAATTTGATACTAACGGTAATTTTATAGAACGTTATTCAAATCTTAGAGAAGCTGGTGATAAGAATGGAGATTCTGGTGCTATAGGTTTATGTTGTAATCATCAACGTCATGCATATAAAGATTATATTTATCGTTATGAGGATGATTATAATAAAAATGGTTTACAATTAACTATTAATAAACTTAAAGCTAAAAGTGTTATTGGTGTTAATATGAATACTAAAACGTATTATATATCTAAATCTTTAGGAGCTTTTAGAAAAATTGGTATAAACGAGGGTGTTATTGAAAGAGCTATTAAAGGTAAATATAATAAATATAATATGTATTGGTTTTATATTTGTGATGTTGATATAGATAAACTTAAAGATCAAGGATTTGTTGAAGTATATAAGATATAGTCTAGTTCTATTGGTGACAATAGATGTGTTTCGGATGAATTACAAATTCCTTATGTTGTTGCTAAAGGAAAAGGAGAAGAAGATACTTATAATCGTATTAGTCCTTCTTTTACTCACACTGATGTTCAATTTCGTTTAACTCAAATTGTTAGACAAGAAGCTGGTAATCCTTTGCTTGAATTGTTTGGTATTATTCGCTCTGATTTGATTAATGGTACTGCTAATTTCTATCAGTATATTCTTCAAACTCGCGAAGCTGTTAATGCTCAAGGTGAAGGTTTTACTATTATGAATAAACTTGATTTCCGTAATAAGGTTATTGAAATGTTTAGTTCTGATAACTTTAGTAAGGATATTAATTATGTTCGACTTATTGCTTTTACTAATGATTGTATTGGCTTTTGGAATACTTTTATTCGTGATGGTGTTCTGAATAATCCTCAAGGTATGATAACGAAAGATGATATGTTTACTGCATATCGTACTGTATTTGATGAATACAAATCTCCCATTATTATTAATAGTGAAGATTATGTTGTTCATGATGTTCGGTATTATGTAGCAGATAATGGTCTTGCTTGTTATTGTATTACATTGAGATCTGCATTTGATGGTAAAGTTACTCCTATGTTTAAGATCATTGATTTTTGGGATTCTAATAACATGGATAACTTCGGTGCTATGCTAAATGCAATTCATTATAAAGCTCTTGCTGGTACTGATCGTAGTAGATGGTTTAGATACTTTAGATTTAAAGATATTCATCTTACTATGACCGACTATAGACTTAATGCTGCTAACAAAAATAGACTCGTTGCTAAAGATATTGATTATGGTTACGGTATTACAGCTCATAAATCTCAAGGTAGTACTTTCGAGAATGTTTGTATTGATCTTGATGATATTATTTATTTCCAGACTAAGTGGGGTAAGCGTATTAGACGTAACTCTGCTGAAGCTCTTAGACTTCTTTATGTAGCTATGAGTAGAGCTACTAAACACGCTTATCTAAAATTATAAACTATGGGAAAAGGTGTTACTCTTAGTAAAAAACATGGTCTTAATCCAAGTATGGTAGTATGTCCTATTTGTGGTAAGGCTGAAAGTGTTGCTTTATTAGGTCATATCAAAGGAGATGAAGAAGCTCCTAGATATATACAAGGAGATATTTGTGACGAATGTAAAGCTAGAGTTGCTGATAATAAGTGTTTCGTTATATCTGTTGGTGAAGATCAACGTCTTAAACGCTATACTATTGTTAGTAAAGATATATTTACACAAAAGGTTGAAGGTTGTGCTGTTCTTATGAAAGAAGCTGACTTCAATGCTGTATTTGATAAACATTAAGATATGGAACATGTTTATGTGTTTGATTATTGTACATCTTCAATATATCATTTTACTGTTAAGAATGATGAAGATATTGAAGATATTATGAGAGATAAAGGTCTTAGACTTGATGATTGCTATTATATGGCTTCTGAAAGTCCTATTGATATTGAAGAACTTTAAATTGATATTATGCTTACAAGTGAAGAACAAGTTCAGAATATAGATAAGATTTATGTTCTGAAAGAATGCTGGGGAGCTCCTTGTGGTATGGGTAGTAATCAACGTATTATTCATAATCGTTGGATGGTTCCTATTACTTGGGTTGCTAAGCAATGTTCTATGAGTGCTGTTCAAGTTCTTGAAGAACATCTGTTTGCTAGTGGTTTAAATGTTGATAGCGTTGGTAAGATGGAGTTCCTTAAAGCTAGAGCTAATCTTAAAGGATATGATCTTACTGCTGTTGTTTGTTCAACTCTGAAATACGAAGACGGAACTTCTGTTTATGCCGATACTACCGAAGAAGATAGAAAATAGATTGCCAATTTCTACAGACATCTTGATTAATGATATTGCTTTGACCATTACTAGATGTACGTTTCAAGAATATAAGATGAGGTATAATATAAATTCTGATGAATTTGATGATCTTGATAAAGGTTATGAATGTGTTTATAGTCCTTATCATATTATATTTATACCTGATATTATAGCTATTGATATGTTTGATCTTTAATCTAATTATATTATGGTTATAGTTAAAGTTACAATGTCTAATAGAAATACTCTTTGTCAATATGAACTTAATACAGTTCAAGATGGTGAAGAGGTATTGGCTAATACGAAACGAGCGATTAAAGCTATCAATCCTGATTTTGGATGTTGATATTTATGATGAAACAAATAATAGTGTTGAAGCTGTTATTCATAATATCATGTACGATGTTATCGGTTATTGTGCTAAGAATACTCGTTGAGTTGCAGATGCTCCGCTCCCTACCACTCCTTCATCCCTACTGGGGTTTGCAAAGTTTTACTAAATGTTATTGATATGGCATTAACTGATGAAGAATATAAAGCGTTAGGTGAAGCTGAATACATGATTGATGATGTTCTTGTTGAAGCTTCTCCTATTTCGTTTGGTGCTTATTGTGAAAAGTATTCGTTTGATTCTACCGAATATGATTGTGATATAAAAGGATATGATGTTAAGATTTTTAGAGATGCTGAATCTTTTCATACTGTCTTTATGCAACGTAGTCTGTTTGAACGAATTGCTGCTAAAAGTAATTATTGATGCAAACGAGATTTTCTAATATGTTTGAAGATACGTCTGATGAATTACGTGAAGATGATTATTGTGATAAGTGTGATCTATGTGTGCGGAACTCTCTAATCCCCAGTAGGGGACAAGGACTGGAAGGGAGCGGAACTATCTTACATTTAGTTGCTGCTCCTAGTTCAGCCGATAGAAAGACTAAATACGTACTTAGTGGTAACACAGGTAAATTCATTAGACGTATTCTTGAAGATAAGAAATTACTTGCTTTATCGTATATCACTTCTGTTGTTAAATGTGGTACATTTCAGACTATTAATGCGAAAGCAATTGCTGAATGTTTTCCTAGACTTCAAAGAGAGATTGCTAGAGTTGAACCTAGTATGTTCATAACTTATGGTAAAGATCCATATTTTATTGTTAGTGGAGGTAAAGCTTTTCCTAAAGGTGGAGAAGGTATTGATGTGCTTCCTAATGGTAAGATACATATTTACACTATGAGTCTTGAATATATGCGTAAGAATAATGATTATAGTTATCTCGATAGAGCGTATGATACTGCTGTTATTGCTTATCGTAAATTTGTTAATCAATGGGTTATTTTAAAATGATATATTATTACGAATGATGTTTCTAATGATTATATTATTCATGAATGATTTATTAATTTTAATTGCGTAAATCAAGTTTATATATTAAATTTACGTAAGTTTAATTTTAAATTTATTTATTATGTATGAAAATGAAATTTGGAAACCTATCAATCGTTTAAATGATCTTTTGGTTCGTAGAGCTTATTATGCTAATCAATATGGTCATATTAAATCTGTTAATTTATCTAATAACACATTTAAGATTATTCGAGAGTTTAATCAAAATGAAATGGGTTATTGTAGATTTACTGTTTGTATTAATAGTATAAATAGAACTTTTTATATTCATCAATTAGTAGCTGATGCTTGGCTTCCTAATCCTGATAATTTACCTTATATTAATCATAAGAATGAAATTAAGTATGATAATAGAGTAGAAAATTTAGAATGGTGTACTGCTAAGTATAATTCTACATATAATAATGTTAGAAAAAGAGCAGGGGATACTAAAGCTATACCTGTAAAAGTATATAATACTAATGGTGAATATATAGATATTTTTAGAAGTGGTAAAGAAGCTTCTGAATTTACTAAAGTTCCTAGAGGTTCTATAAGTTTATGCCTTAGAGGTAAACAATTTTCAGCTAAAGGATATATTTTTATTAAAGAATATAATGGTTATCCTTTATCTTATTATTTAAATAACATACGTATGAAAAAAATAGAGCAATATAAAGATAATCATTTAATTGCTGTATATAATAGTATAGTAGAAGCTTCAGAAATTACAGGTATTGATGATGCTTCTATATCTAAGTGTGTTAATGGCGATTTGAATACAGCTGGTGGATTTATTTGGAAACATAAAACTTATGAATAAAGTTCTTACTTACATATACGATTTAGAAGTATATTGTAATTGTTTTATGGCATCTTTTATTCCTTATGGTGTTCCTCAAGATGTTATTGATTTATACATTGCTGCTGATATAGCTAAGAATAAAGAAGATAAACGTCTTATTCTTGAAGCTATGGGTGCTAAGACTTTTATTATTTATAGAGCTTATCATGAAGATAAATTTGAACGTCAGAATATGACACCTGTTTCATGGGATGATTCTAATAATATTAGTAGTGGTATTGAAGGTCTTTATATGTTTTTTAAATCTCATAAAATTATCATTGGTTATAATAGTTTTAACTATGATATGACTATGCTTGATATATTTATTCATTATGCTCCTACATTTGATTGGAAGACCGGTTTTCGTGAAGATACTTATGGTAGGAAGCAACATATAACTGAATTTCTATTCGAGCATTCTCAGAAAGCTGTTGATAAGGATATGGGTGGTAAAACATATCGTAGACTTCTTGATTTTTATAAAGGTCGTAGATATTTTCGTCCTTTTACCGATTTTGATATTCAAAAGATTCTATATCTTGATGCTACATTTGTTGCTCTTAAAGCTGTTATGATAGTTCTGAAATGGTATCGTATTCAAGATTTACCTATTCATTGGAGTTATCGTATTAAACGTGATGAGATAGCACTTGTAACAGATTATAATATCAATGATGTTCTTGGTACTGATGCGCTTGTTAAGAATCAACAGAAAGAACTTGATCTTCGTGCTAAACTAAGTGAGATGTATGCTATTGATCTGCGTAATATGTCTCGTAGTTCTATTGGTAAGAATCTAATGACTAAGTTTTATTCTGAATGGTCTGGTATGCCTTCTTATGAATTTGTTGATCTTCGAACTGAACGCAGTGCTGTGCCTATTGGTAAAGTTGTCAAAGATAGTATTCAATTTAAGACTCCTTTTTATAGGAAGATTCTTGAATCTATTCAGAGATATAGTATTTATATTGGTCTTGGTAGTCCTAAGCAAAGTGAACTTAAACGTGAATCTATTGCTAATGGAATCGTTGTTACTACATGGAGAAAGAGCTTTCAATCTTTAGAATTTCTTTCTCATGATAAGGGCTATACAATGGCAAAAGGTGGTCTTCATAGTAAAGATGATCCTCGTGTCATTTTGGCTGAATCTGGTGAAATTCTTGCTGACCCGGACGTAGGTGATGTGGCGTCCTAACTTCTCTAACTGCGGGGATAATTTATAACTAATATTACTAAACATCGTAGTAATATAGATGTGGCGAAAGGTAATGCTCTAGGTATAGTAAAAAGGTATTAGTGTTTTTGAATCCGCAACAAAGCATCTGATTACAGATGTGTGTTCATCGACTATCGCGAAAGCGAGTACTCCTACATTTAGTAGTGGGGAAACGGGAAGAATTAACTTTATGGATACAGAGTACATAGAAGTTTCAGGATTTCTTTGTATCTTTATATTATTAATTTTAAAAATAATATAGATATGAAAGATTTTATTAGAGAAACTGACAATGTTACTTATGGTACTTTTAGTCATCTTAATGGTATGGGTGTTTATCAAATTAGATGTAAATCTGAAAACAAAGCTTATATCGGTAGTTCTACTAATTGTCAAGATCGAGTTCAAAAGCATTTTTCTGAACTTCGATTAAATAGGCATACAAATAAAAGACTTCAAGATGCTTTTAATAAGTATGGATTTGAAGATTTTATTTGTAGTATTGTTATATATGTTAATAATCAAGATAATTTATTAGATCTTGAAACTAATTATCAAAAGAAACTTGGTATTGATAATATATATAATGATAAGATTAGTGGTTATTATATGACTGATGAGTTGAGAGAAATTAGAGCTAATTCTGATAAAAGCTCTCATAAAACAGAAGAATATAGAGCTAAAATGGCATCTCTTAAGCAAACTCAAAAGATTGCTAGATGTGATTATGCTACCGGTAAAATTCTTTTTGTTTATGAGAATTTTCATGCTCTTCAAAAGATTAATCCTCAAGTCAAACGTAGTACACTTCTTTCTGCTTGTAATGGCAATAAGAAATCAGCTTATGGTTATAAGTGGAAATATGTTCCTTTAGATACTCCTACTGGTGAGTATCATGAAGTTAATTAAGATATAGTCAGTCGAGCTATTGGTACTATGCTCATGCACATCAATGTACCCTAGTTTCATCGTCGAGTATGGTGTTGCACCTCATCATTTATCTAAACAAGTCTTTGTTGGTATTGTTAAATGGTTACGTGAAACTCGTGTTGAAGCTAAACATACTGGGAGAAAGTTAGAAGCTGATGCTCTTAAGATTGTTATCAATAGAATTTATGGTGCTCTTAATGATGCTATGGATTATCTATATGATCCCGAATGTACTTATACTGTAACAATTAATCTGCAATTACTACTATGTGGTTTGATAGAAGCATTTGAGTTGAATAACTTTGATGTATTATCTGCAAATACAGATGGTCTACTTGTTAGATTACCTCTTAATCGTCAAGGTGTGTTTAAACATATCTGTAATGAATGGAGTGCTTACAGTAAATTAGATCTTGAAACTGAAAAGTTTGAGAAGTATTGTAGAAGTGCTGTTAATGATTATATTGCTGTTGGATATGGTTTCTATGACGCTTTACAAGAGTATAATCGTTGTGGTGTCTGGATTGATTCTAAAGGTAATACTTATACTACACGTCAAGCTATTGAAGATAAATTTATTAAGTTTAAAGGTTATTTTCTTCAAGACCCTGAATATAATAAAGGTTTTGTTTATCCTGTTGTTAAGAAAGCTCTTAAAGAATATTTCCTTTATGGTGTTGATATTACTGAATTTATTAGAAATTATATCAATACTTCTCGTACTGCCATTTATGATTACTGTTTTAGTCAGAAAGTTGCTGGTAAATATACTACAATTTATAAGACAGTTAGAGATGGTAAACCTGTTTATATTAAGTGTCAAAAGCATAATCGTTTTTATATTTGTAAAAGTGGTGGAGGTGCTATAACAAAAGCTATTGTTCCTGATTCTGATAATATAGCGTATGGTGATGATATTAGTGGAATAGTTGTTGAAGAAGAGAAGTCGCTTGTTGCTGATCAGAGAGTAGCTTTGTTTAATGATTACGAATATAAAGAAGATTATAATCTTAATTATGGTTTTTATATTAATGAAGCCTATAAGATTCTTTATGGTAATGGTAAAACAGGTAAAGGTGAACGTCGTGGTATTAACAATAATAGTAATAACTTGTTTGGTTGGTAAGATATGAAGAGAGATAGAGCTGTTATTTATAAAGATTTTTATACCAATAAATTTTCAGCTGTTAAAGCTGTTATTGTTGTGTATTTAGATGCTGCCTTTGAAGATTTCTTTACTCAATATCCTTTCAATAGTAAGAACTTTAAAGATTACGACCATGATAAGATGCTTAAACATATTGTTTTTGATCTTTGTCGCATCATGGGTGATGCTGGCTTTAGGTTATATGAATTATTAACTGATTATGTTGATGATGTATATAATCGTAATGAGATAGAACAATGCGCTAGAGCTGTTCTTGATAATATTAAACTTACAGATGTTAATTAAGATAGATGAAAGGTTACGATATTTCTGAAAAATATAAGCGTATTTATCAGGGTATTCTTAAATGGAAACAAGCTGGTTATAAAGGTCTATTTCAATATACTGAACGTATTGATATTCCTCTTGTAATTAGTGAGGTTATTCAGCATGTAGCCAATCAAGTCGAAGCTGATCCTTATGTTCACATTGTAGTTCCTGATATTAAGACGAAAGATTCTCTTCGTAAACGTATTGTTCATACAGGTGTAGTTATAGATTTACTTAAAGATTTTATTGATCGTATCACTAAAACTTGTAAAGGTAAAGATATGCTATATGCTGATACGTTTGTGATGCTTGATTGTACAAATGAAGTTTATCATAAAGATGCTATTTATTTCAAAAAGTTGAAGAAAGTAGCTGCTGATAGGTTTCTATTTATTACTACGAAAAAGATTCCGGTTAATATGCTAAAAGCATTTACTGCTTGTGGTATTCCGGTTGTTGATACTATAACTAAAGGTATGGCTTTGGAAGAAGGTTGGATTTCTCCTTATGTCATATATAATGTTGGTATTGAGTTTACAAGTGAAGAAAAAGAGCTATATAAACAGCTTACTGAACAAATCTCTTCTATGCTTTCTATATTTAAAGGTAAAGCTAAGATGGTGAATTATGAGTTTAGGAAGTTTACTCATCTACGTATGGATATGGTAGAAGATGATATGGCTCTTATTAAAGCTTGTCATATGGGTGTTAATTATGTAAATAATCTTACTGATAAAGTAGAGCATATACATAGTGAAACAGTACGTAACATGGTTGCTGAAGTTATGGGTTGGAAAGCTAATCTTGATCTTTCTAATGACTATAATAAGCAAGTAGAAATGTATTGGAATCCCGACAATATACTCACTCGTACTAAAGCATTTAGTGATGCTATTGAGAAACGTTTAGAGTTATATAATAATAATCTTAATAAGAGAGAAGCTATTGCTACTGCTATTAAGAATATTAAAGGTAAAGGACTTGTTTTAAGTAAGACTCGTTCTATTACTAATTTTGTTGAGACTTTGGATTACTGTATGTGTTGGTATAAAGGTATGACTTCTAGAATTTGTTATGATTTCAATGGTCAGCCTTATACTTATACTACTGGTGCCAAGAAAGGTGAACCTAAAGTATTTGGTGATATTGGTATCCGAAAAGAATGTTTAAAGCATCTTGAACATGGTGATGTTTCTGTTATTGCTACGGATGAAGTTGCTAATGTGGTTTTTGATGTTGAGGGTCTTACTACAATTATATGTACCTCTCCATACTGCAACCCATTTAAGACCATTTCCGACAAGAAAGAGGAACAACCATACATAAATAAGCCTACTATTATAATATGGCTTTATATGCAAGATTTCGCACTCAATTCGGACGATTACCGCACGTCAAAAGAGAAAGAAAAGCTCATTGATGCGCAGAGTAAATTTACTACTGATATTGTCTGGACTAATGGCATTAAAGATGTTAAATTTTAATTTTTGATGATTTAGTACTTACTATTGTTGCACACGTCAAAAATATTATCTATTTTTACCAATGGAAAATAAAGACAAAGAAAACGACAAAATGAGTGAAGAGGTTATTACAAATGATGCTACGAAAGACGGTGCTAATGCTACTACTAATAAAGGTGAAGTTATAAAAGCTAATAGTGGAGCTGTTGCACAAGCAAATAAAGATGTAATTACTCGTAATCTCGCTGTTCTTGGTGAATATAGAACTTTTGCTGAAAGTCTTATAAATACTGATCTTGGTGCGAGATTTAAAGAAAATGTAACTAAAGATGGAACTGTCACTGAAGTTATTAACATTGATAACATGGTTACTTGTTTATTAACTGGGCAGGAATTAGGTCTTTCTCCTATGACTTCTCTAGCTTATGGTCGTAATCTTAATCTCGACGCTATTCAAAAGGTTGAACTTGGTAAAACTCTTGGTCTTTCTGTTACTGCTTCTTTAAAGAATATATTCTGTTTTGAAAGTGGTGGTACTAGACAAGTTTATACGGGAATTAATGTTGTTGAAGGTTGTCTTAATAAACATCATATTGATATTGAGATTGACGAAGACTTTGTTCCCGTATATGAATATTTTAATGTTCAGCTAAGTAAACCTATTATTGAATTTAAACCTGAACGTCACATTGATATTGACGAATATAACGATGATTATGTTCGTAAAATGATGGCGGAACAAGGTATGATTCCTGTTACTCGTATTGTTAAGACTTATCGTACAACGGTTACTCTTGTTCGTAAAGGTAAAAGAACTACAATTTCTTATACTCTTCAAGAAGCTATTGACGCTGGTCTTAAATCGGGTAAAAACTCAATTACCGGTGCTGATGTTAAAGGTAAAGATAATTGGGATAAACACACTCGTTCTCTTATGAGAAAAATGGCGATTATGATCGCTGCTCGTATCTGCGCTAATGATATTCTTAACGGAATGTATTGTGATGTTGAACTTAAAGACGTTAAATCTATTAATGATGATTATGTTGATGTTCAATATGTAGAAGCAGATGATAACGCAAATTATTAAAGAATAAATACCGTTTGTGGTAGTGATATTGCAAACATCTATCTTACATAAACTATTAATAAAGTTAAAGTCATGGAAAAATTTAATTTTGATTTCTTGAAAGCTGGTATCAATGAAGGTCGTTTTGAAACTGTAGCTAAAGCTGCTAAAGTAAGTGATGAAATTCGTCCGGAGTTGGTGGTGAACATCTCTATCAACAAGATGTGTATTAACGGTCTTGCATCTAAGATGCTTAACATTGAAACAGGCGACTATATGAAAGCTATGGTCTTGACTGCTGATCAATGTGAGAACGATGTGAACAAGAAGTTCTTCATCATGGTTTCTAAAGTGAAAACTGACGACATGATGACTCTTGCTGCTGTCGGTAAAGCTAAAGGTGTTGGTCGTAAATTGTTCTGCTCTTACGCAGCTTGTTACTCTCAATTCTTACAGAACACGCCGGATGCGCAAGCTATTACCGCTGATAAGCTGGTTGAACTTGGCTATGCTTACGGAATTGATAAGAAAGATTCTGAGGGTAAACCTTACACGAAGTACACCGCTAACCGCGAGGTTCACTACGAATTGGTTGATACCGGTATCGACTATCCGAACTCTGACGGCTCTATGTTACGTATCTGGGCTTGCGTGAACGCACAGATTATCGACCGTCCTTACGATCCGTCTGTTGAAGCTGAAACTGCTGCTGACGATGCAGAAGATAAAAAAGCTAATGCACCGGAAACTGTAGCCGATACCACAAATGTTGAAACTGCTGCTGAAACGCAGGATGAAACCGCTGCTTCTCAAGAAACCGCTGGTGACGGGGATGATATTTAATCTATATCCGTGACAACATATTGCTTAGCTAAGCAAATCTATCTTACAGAAAGAGGGACTATTAAGGTTCCTCTTTTTTTTACTCTTTAAATTACTTATAAAATGAGTGAAGTTAATAAAAGTCAAGCTGCTGTCGGAGTTATTAATTTTGGTGAGGTTGTAGTTACCCAAGACAAGAAGTTTAAACCTCGTGAAGAGTTCAACAATTTGTGTCAAGCACATCTTGTATCTGTTGAGATTAAAGAAACCGAAACTCCTAAAGTAGATGAGAACGGTGTTGCATCTACCTATGAGTATGCCGGTATTCCTGTACCAACTATTGTTTTCCGTTATAAAGAAGAACCCGTTCCCGGTGATGAAGTTGATCGGTTTTATACTGATTCTTTCCGTATCGTCACTACTCGTAAAACTGACGGAACTGCTGTAGATGTTAAAACGTTTACCTCTTTAATTACGGAAGCGTACCGGAATTGTCGTCATCGTCTCGATGCTTATATCGGTTGTCCTAACTTCGTTGAACCCGGCTTTCCTCAGCCTATTGATATGAACGCTGATATTAACGGTCGTATCGCTCAATGGAAAGCATTTTGTGAGTTTTTTGTTAAAGCATTCAATGTTGGAAAAGAGGGTAAGCCTGTATTCTTAGATGAAAAAGGTGAACCTATTGTTGTTTGGATGAAGCTTCTTGCTCATTATGGTGATCGTAAGTATCTTTGTACTCCGGGCTTTGTTGGTCAAGGTTATGTTGAACGTGTTATTAATGGCAAAAAACCTTCAATTGAGATTCTTCCGGGTGAGACTGTTGAACTCTCTAAAGATGCTGATAAAGACGAGAAACCTGCTGGTGCAGCCGCTGAAGCTGGCGTTGCTATGGATTACGGTTCTGGTCAAAGCGTTAATGCTGATGCAATTAATGCTTTAAAGAATCGTTATGCTGGTAACGGTGGTACTCCGGGTAAATATTAAGATGTAACTTAGACTTTTGAAGAGGGTAGAGCAATCTATCCTCTTTTTTTGTGTCTATTGGTTTTGTGCATAGTGTTGCTAACGCTTCGCACGTGACCTCACCTTGTTCCCTACTGGGGATTGCAAATGCTACAAAAGATGTAAATATGTGGAGTACAAGTGATAAGGATTATATTTTGAATACACTTGATCAAGTACATATTTATTCTGTCTTTCTTAATGTTCCTGAAACAGAGATAAATAATTGTATTTGTTTACGCAATTATAAAATCTCTAATCCTCTTCGTTATGATCCTAATCCTTCAGTTAGTTTTAAATGGTATGGTAATAAGCTGATATTTCGTGATTTTGCTGATTATCGTTATCGTGGTGATGTATTTGAGATTGTTGGTCTAGTTCTTAAAAAGAATTGTACTAACAATAAAGACTTCGTTGAAATATGTTCTAATATTATTGAATATGCCTCTGATGTTCTTAATGATTCACCTTACGTTAATCGTGTATATCAAGCTCAAAATAAGATTATTAATAATGAATTTTGTGTTATTACAACTGTAAATCGTAAAATGACTTTTTATGATTATAGGTATTATAATCAATTTGGTGTTACTAATGATCTCGTAGATAAATACGTGAAAGCTGTTGAATCTTTTAAGATTGATGGTGTTAGTAATCCATATTATTATACTCGTCATGATCCTTGTTATGAATATCAAGTTAATGATGGTTGTATTAAACTCTATTTTCCATTTAGAAATAAGCATACGGCTAATCGTTTCATTACTAATAATAAGTGTCCTCTTGAAAATCTTGAGACTTTAATTGATACTAATTATAAGTTGATTGTTAAATCTCAAAAGGATAAACTATTGATGTTACGAATACTGAGAGAGTTGAGAATTAATGATGTTGGAGTTTATGTGATTGCAAGTGAAACTGCTAAACTTCCTGATGATATTGTTGATGTTTTACGAAAGACTACTAGGATTCAAGTTTATGTTATGCTTGACACTGATAATACTGGTCTTACTTCCGCTATCGAATATGAAAAGAATTATGGCTTTATTGCTTTGTTCATGACTAAAGGTTATAGTGCTAAAGATCCTACAGATTTAGTTCGTATTACAGATTACAACTTCGTTAAGAAAAAGTTTGCTAATATGTATTTAAATGAGATCGTAAATGGTAAAAAAGGAGGAGTTGTGCCCTGATGCACAACGGCTATTATGTGAGGGCGTTCCTCTTAGAGCTTTAGGTGATGGTACTAGGTACTTCTTATATCCTATGAATAAAACTGATTATAACATAGTTATTGATGCTGTTAAACAGCTTCGTGAAGCTATGAGTAAGATGTCTTATCAAAACGCTCAAATTAAACTAAATCAATTCGTTCATACTTGGGGTTTTAATCCTTTTAAAGAAGGTGCATTTATGGGCGAAACTAAGATTAAGTCTGATGAGGACTTTAAGATTGTTGAAACTCTCTTTGAAGTTGTTCAAGGTAAACTTCACAATAAACAAGCATTAACCGGTAGTTATCAATGTTTTTGTCATAAGAACTTTAAAACTATTGCTTATGCTCCTCATAAGACTATTCGTGATTCTTGGAATTGTATGCTGATTGCATATAATAATCCTACGCATTGTATTGTTTTATCTCATAATGTTGATGAAGATGGCAACCGTATATGGGGATGATAACGTTACTACTCTTTACAAGCGTGATGCACTGGGACGTATCGTGTTTTGGAGGATTGAGACTGACGGAAGCCACGAGAGGGTGTCATACGGCTTGTTTGAGCGACTTTCAGACGTCGGACAGGTAATTGTATCAGCTTCAACAAAGACTTCTTATAAGAGCCAAATCAAGCGTAAAATCGATCGAGGATACAAAACGGCAGAAATGTATGGTGTTACTAGTGATATGTATGAGAGTGCTAATCAACTTCATGATCTACTAGATAACGTCATTCCTAAATTTGCTACTGATGCAAATAATGTTGATAAACCTATGAAGTGTCAAAAGTGGAAAACTGGCATTTTTGATTATTCTAATGGTGCTTTTGCTGATCCTAAGATTAATGGTGTTCGTTGTACTATTAAGTTAGATGAAGTTGATAATGGATTATTTGGTAAAACTAAAGAAGTTGTTATTAGAAGTAAAGAAGGTCTTCGTTATAATGTAAAACATATTGAAGATGCTTTTATGACTTATGTTTATTGTACTCCCAATTATAGAAATATTACTTTTGATGGTGAGCTTTATATTAAAGATCAAAAGAATACTACTATTGGTGGTGCTGCACGTAA
>OGUL01000158.1_pt1 | contig 87880 bp, 77 predicted proteins | sample 1553651 | NCBI WGS metagenome assembly OGUL01 (sample SAMEA2580048, study PRJEB22360) | human gut metagenome | biome: human gut; feature: human-associated habitat; material: faeces | place: Denmark | collected 2008/2010
TGCCGCACCTCGCTCGCCGTATCGGCACTTAGAATTATGCGGTATTGCCCTAAAAGATTTGGCAGGATAAAGACGACCGGGATCAAAAACAATCCCTGCCGCGCGGCGGCCACCACCGATGCTTGCCACGCCATACCGATGGTTTGCAGCAGCATTGTACACAGGATAACCGTGGGCGCAGACATTTCCAAAATCAGGCGGCGCACCGGTGCTTGTGTCATATAGCGCACGCGCTCTTCCGCCGTCATAGCTGTTGTTTTCATCGTTGTACTTCCTTGCCGCAGCACTGCTATTGTACCGCAGCCGGGCAGGCAATGCAACGAAAATCGCTGCTGTTTACGCATAAAACCGGGGGCTTTGCGGCGGCCTCCGGTTTTATGGTTTTCGTTTACTTCTGCATGATGTGAATTCCGGCATACGGTTGTTTCTTTGCTGTTGCATAACGGGGTTGATAAAATTTCCGTGGCGGACTTTGTTGGTGATGACCCTGCAACCCTTGACCGTTACTATGCCCATCTTATCAATGATGGGAGGGTACAGGCAGCAAACGCAATGAATTCCATCATTGGCTTTGCCGCCACGGAAATACCGGCTGAATAAAAAATTGACTTGTTACCACGAAAAAAGAAAAAGAACGGTAAAACCTGACGTTCTACCGTTCTTTATATGGTTGCGGGGACAGGACTTGAACATGCGACCTCCGGGTTATGAGAGCGCTCCAACGGGTTTTGTTGCTCGCTGTATCTTATAAGATTTTCGATATTGTGTTGTATTTTGCGGTTTTGCTTATCATGACTTGTCGTAACTTTTGCCGCTTCTTTTTGTCTCTTGTGAAATACTGAATAAAAACTGAATAAAATTATGCTATCGCTAGTGTTGAAATGCATCTATTTATTATACAGCATTGCATACTGTATAGGAGGCAGGAGGCTTTTTGTATGCCAAAAGGAGTACCAAACAAAATATATAGTGGACAATTCAAAGTTAAAGTAGTTGATACAATGTATGCAGAACATTTAAGTTGCCCAGAAGAAGCAAGGCGTTTCAGTATACAAAGTGAGACGCAGGTAGCAAGATGGGAGAGCATCTATCCGGAAGAAGAAAAAGAAGCTCTTCTTGTAGAAAGACGTGAGCGAGCTTGTGCTGCCAGTAGAATGCTAAAAGGTAGAAAGCCCAAACGGGATATCTACTTGCAAATCAATCTTGTAAAACATAACCCCCCTTTTTTCGACGTGCTTAAAAGCAGCGTATCGAAAAGAAGGGGGGAAAATTCGGATTTAGGAAGCTATTGAAAAACGGTCCGCTTCCGCTGTCTGGGAGGCATCATAAGAATGAAGCACAGCCGCAGATGGAATGGTCGGTGGCATAAGCTGACTTTTGATTGCTTCCTCATCAATAATATCAGAGGAAATGCCCACTTCTTGCAATAGAGTCTCTGCACTCTCAACCGAACCAAGAGCTTCAACGAGCTTCATGCGGACCGCGATGCGTGACTCCTTTGCGGCAAGGTGCAGGGTATGAAGCCGGGTACAGGCAAACTGATAATCCATACTATCAGGATCGTAAACTTCCAGGGCCCTCTCGCCAGAACGGATGGAATTTTCTACTTCTAATCGCAGATCTTGAAGATTTCGCCTTGTCGATTTAAGCTCTTCCAACTGAGCCTGATGATCGGTTTTCCAACTTATGCCAAAGCTGCCAATGCTTGTAACTAGTGGCATCAATACACGGATGGTCTGTGCTATTTTATACGCGGTCGGGTTCTCATCGGAATCACTATTTATTGTCGGCAGCTGTTGTGTGATCGCGGCCGCAGAGAAACCGCAAAACAGGAGATAAGCCCCCACTGCAGCGGCAAGCAGCATAACAATGCGCCGCATTGTTGCTTTTTTATCGACGCGCAGGCTATCTCGGCTCAAAAGTAAACCTGCAAGGGAAGGGCAGGCATCCAAAATCAATGCGAGCACGAAAGCTAGCATGGACGCGGTTTGATCTTTTTCATTGAAGAGCGAGAGCATGAAATATTTGATAGTGATGAAATCCACCACTGTGAATGCAGCGACCATGAGAAAGACAATGGCCTTACTAATGCGCGGGGAATCTTTTTCAGCGGCGTACCCTTTATGGATGTCACGCAGGGTCTGCGTAACGTTAACGAAAGACCCAAAATACATGGAACATGCCTCCTTTATTGAATCACGTTGGGGTTAGTTGGGGCTAATTGCTGTCAAGGGAAGCGATTTTTTTATTAACCTCTTCCAATTCCAGATCGATCAACTGTAGGCTGGACCGAAGATTGTCAAGCTGAAAAACTCGATCCGAGCGAATGCTGAGAGCGCTGCGGTGATGATAAAGCCGCGTTTCCAGAAGAGATGAAACGGCAACTTGGTAGGCTTTTAGCCTTACCAACTCATCCAAAAACTGGACGGCATTTTCGGGGAGATCAAGCCGTTGAACTGACTCTTCGGCTTTGGCGAGAATGTCGCTGAATGGTTGGGTGTAGTCGGGGTATTCTCCAACGCCTGTGAAGGCATCCGGGTGGGCGTATAATTGGTGCTGGATAATTATGTGATGAGCCCAATCGGTCTCTTGTGCTTCGCTCCCTTCCGGTTTTGGAGCGGCAGCTGGATGGCGTATTTTTTTCCATTCCATCTTTTATTCAGTTCCTCCTTCTTCTTTTAGACCCAACTGTTTAGCCGCACTTTCCGCTGAAAAAGATGCGTTGAAGCATGGGATTTCTTCGCGGATGACCTTGAACTTTGCAGCCTTGCTATACGTTACCAAACTCGCGTTTGCATATGCATATATTTCACGGATTTCGAACTCACCTTTTGTCAATGAAGATAAGATATCCGCTGCTAACTGTGCTTGTTCAGCCGCAGCCTGTGCGGCTTTATTCCGCTGTGCTTGGGCTGCTTGTCTGGCGCGGGCTTCGCCGGTACTGCCTACCCTGCCGCTGCTTTCTGCTGGGCAGTTTGCGGCTTCCTGCCTCGCACGCTGCCAGGCTGTGAACTGTGGGTAAAGTGTATCCAGCAGCTCTGCCACTTTGGCATCTTCGACCACCTGCAGCTCGCGCTGAACGCGGATGTAATATGCGCCAGCCAACTGGGTACCCGACTCTGTGACCACAAAGTCAGTTTTTCTAAGCAGCGCATATCCGATATTACCTTTGCATTCAAAGTCTGGCGCTGTTAAAGCAGAGATATCCGGACCCGGAAATGATCCTTTCAAACTGTGGGTCAATGCTTTACCTTGGCTCTACAGAACTGGAAATGTTGAAAGAGCTGGAAACCAAACTTGGTACGACCCGTGTTACGCCCGACGGATCAGAAAAGCCTTTATGCTCTCAGGCTGAACTTATGACCCTTGTTAAAGCATGGGACCATAAAGAAGCCATTTATATGAACCTTTCTGAAAATATTCGGTACTGCACCATGCTGCCAAGCATTGAGGCGTATCCAGTCGGCAATTATCCGATCCGGGGCCAGAGCCAAGAACCACCCGAACCGAAAACCTACACCGTTGCCGAGTTTGCATCGGAAGTGCTCAATGACCTGATACGCGCTCCATTTGCCCCGGAACGGGAAAAGAATACCGATGTAGGAAGAAAGAGCAGTAAGCACAAGCACGAACATTCGTCAACAGACGATTCGTTCGATCTGGATGCCAAAGAGTGGAACCGTAAATGGGACGAATTATTTGGAACGTCCGGATGATTGCTTTAAAAAGGAGGAATACATATGCCTATGCCAACTACAAAAGCAGTAACTGCTGCCGGTTATATGACTTCCGACTGTCTGTCGGAAGAATTTTCCCGCCGGAGAATTTATATTACCGGTGAGATTTGCGATGCCCTGGCAGCGGAAGTCTGCTGCCAGATCAACCATCTTGCTGCTGTGAGCAATGAAGATATTACCCTTTGGATCATGTCCCCTGGCGGTTCCGTTAGTGCAGGTTTGGCCATTCTGGATACGATGAAAAACTGTGGATGTGATATCCAAACCGTTGTGATGGGCAGCGCGGCTTCGATGGCGGCAGTGATCGCTTCTTCCGGTACAAAGGGAAAACGGTTCATCGGGACGAATGCCGGAATGATGATCCACCAGGCGCTGGGCGGCTTTTCCGGTCAGGCTGCCGATATTTTGCGTACTGCCCACCACATTGAAAAAACCAATAGACAGCTTTATAACATCCTTGCCCAAAATTGCGGAATCAGTTTTAACAAAATTGCGGAAGACTGCGACAGAGATTATCACCTGAGCGCAGAGGATGCGATTGCTTATGGCCTGGCGGATCACATTTTTTTAGGATTTGGTAAGTGATTTTTTATTATTAAAAAAATTCCCCTTTGTTTTTTCAACTCCGCCGATTCTTATAGGCTTCTTATAAGTGTAAGTGGTTAAAAAACGAGAGATGAAAGAAAGGATGAAAAGATTATGAAAAAGCTTTTCCGTAAAATGGCGGCACTGCTGGCCGGTGCATTGACAGCGGCTGTGCTGACCGGCTGCAGTATGTTTCCCTCCCAAACAGAGCAGCCGACCGCAACGGACACGGTACTGCTGATGACGCAGGGTGACGGTATGCCTGCCCTTAATAAAGATGAGGACGTTGAGGAGTTCCTGAGCTGTGTCAACACCACGTTAGGCGGTTCCGCTTCGTTGGTCATCACGGATGGCAATCCCCAGGTCATTGGCCCTGTGCGCTTTGACGAAGAAAAAGCGAATTCCGTCCAGCAGGAAAAAACTGATAAAAAGAAGAGTGCCGAAGTTGCCGAAATGGTAAAAAGTGCGGCAGCTTCCACCCCGGAAACCGACCTGATCTCCGCGCTTAGCCTTTCGGCGCGGCTGGCTGCATCCGGCACAGCGGAGGACAAGCAGATTGTGATCCGGCACAGTGGAGTGAACACTGCGGACAGCTTACCAATGCAGGAGCTTGACCTGGTAAGTTCTGATATCACGGACCTGATCGATCAGCTGGATGCCGAAGCCTTGATCCCGGATTTGCAGGGGGTTAAGATTCACTTTTTCGGTCTTGGCGATGTCGCGGGCAGCCAGCAGGCTCTATCCAAGAAGCAGGTGAAGTGGCTGCAGAGCTTCTGGCAGAGCTTCTTTGAAAGAAGTGGGGCAGAGGTTACGTTCCACGCCGATATTGTCAGTGGTAATGCACTGACGAATGAACACAGCGTAACGCCTGTCACTCCGGCAGAGGGGGTGAACTTTGTCAAGTTCAGTAGTAAAAAGGTCGAATTTAAGCCTGATAGCGACGATTTCCTGGACGAGGAGACGGCGCGTTCCGCAATAGCTGAAGTTGCCGCCCAAATGAAGGAAGGCAGTGCTCACTACATCATTGCGGGCTCTACGGCAAAGGTCGATAACCCCACCCAGGACGGCCCGGCGCGGCTTTCTCTTTTAAGGGCCCAGGCCGTCCGTCAGGTTCTGGTAGACGCGGGGGTTGATGCGGAAAGGCTTACTTGTGTGGGCTTGGGAAATGAGGTGACAAGCGTACGGGACATGCAAGAGGAAGCGAACAATCGCGCTGTCTACCTGGTCGCGGAAGGGCAGGCACAGGCAGACGAGTTTCTGCGCGTTGGACTGCAGGAGTAATTTGGCAGCAAAAAGCCAGTTCCTTTTAGGAACTGGCTTTTCGCTTAAAGTATGGCAATAAGGGCAATGCTTTTGTGCGAAGCCTCAGTTTTACCATGCTGTGGGCGAGAGACAATGGCTGGATTCGCACCAAAAAAGTGATTCTTATTTGCTTTAGGGGATTCCTTTTTGGAGGGGGGTATGATATAATAAAATTATACTTGTAGAAAACGTCTGGTTGGCTGGGTGTTTTGCGGTTACTTTTTGGATGTTTTTGCTGGTATACCCCGTAAGGGGACGGAAGACTATCCATTAACGCGGAGAACTTTCGCGTAGGTATCATACGGTATACCCCGTAAGGGGACGGAAGACTATCCCGATTGCGGCTTTTTTGCTTATGTGGTGGCAGAGGGTATACCCCGTAAGGGGACGGAAGACTATCCCGACAAAGATTCTACTATAGCTCCCTTTTGCCATGGTATACCCCGTAAGGGGACGGAAGACCATCCCTTGCTTTCAAGCATAAGTTATAGCTACGGTACACCCCCGTAAGGGGCCTAACAAACAAAAGCTTCCTTTTTCTCCATGCACAAAGCTGTGCGGGAGCAAAAGGGAGCTTTTGCTTGTTCTTATCATTTTTTGTTTTTGCCCTCAAATATTCAACTTCATGCGGGACAAAGGCTTTTCTTAAGTGTAAGTAAGAAACACCACAAAGAAAGGAGCAGCCAATGAAACGTTTGTTGTTGGATGGCCCGGAACTGCGCCGGGATATTCCGCCTGCCCCGGTAACGCGGGCAGAGCCGGTGGTGCGGCTGCGCAGCGGGTTGACCCTTGATGATCGCAGCTGCTGGCAATATCCCACCATGCTGGTGGGCAGTGTAGGCAGTGGCAAATCAACTTTGCTGGACCAGATCCAGCAGCCGGTACTGGCGCATGCCGCCAAGGCTGGGGATGCGGTTGTGATTTTTGCTGCAAAGCCGGATGTTCTGCGTTACCGCCGGCCGGGGGATCCGGTCATCTCTGTTTCTGCATCAGACCCCGGCAGCCGATGGGATATTTTTGCAGAACTCAACCATGCGGCAAACCCCATGTTAATGCTGCGCGAAATAAGCTCGTCCCTGTTTGCTGAGCAGCGGAAACAAAACACCCAGGTGTTCTTTCCCGATGCGGCACAGGAGCTTTTCTACCAGTCTGCCCGCTTTATGTTTGAGGTTGGCCAGAAGAAAAAAATCCATATTTCCAACGCGGAGCTTATCGACTTTTTAACCCATACCCCGATTAACGGCAAAGATGGCTGGATCGATTTAGCAGATAGGTACCCTGCCTATTTTGCCTGCGTACGCGATTTTATTGGGGATGGGTCCACCCAGGGGCAGGGCGTGCTGAGTGAACTGCGCACAATGATCAGCAAAGTGTTTATAGAAAGCTTTGCCACCAATAATGGTATGTTTTCTGGCATTGGAGCAATCCGGCAAGGGGGAAAGCGGGTCTTTCTTCTGTATGAGCCGGATAAAGCACGGACTGCACTGCCGCTCTATAAGTTGATTCTGGACTTGATGATGCAGCAGAGCCTGGACGCTGCACTCCGCCATAAGACGTGGTTCATCATGGATGAATTTTCGCTGCTACCGCAGCAGGATTGCCTGCCGGATGTGCTTTCATTCGGGCGCGATCCGTCCGGCAACGGCCAAGCCGGGGTGCGCGTGATAGCGGCGATTCAGAGCGTGCAGCTGCTGACCCACCACTATACAGTTACGGAGGCCAAGACGCTGTTGTCCCTATTCCCCAACCTCATTACGTTCCGCGTAATGGATTCCCTCTCGCGCGAAGTGTTTTCGGATCGCTACGGTACAGCGCAGGTGCAATACCGCCACATGGGTGAAAACGGAACACCCGTTTCAACCAATGCAGAAGAAAAAGTAATTTCTGATGCTGTGTTCTCCAAGCTGCTGACGAAACCAGGGCAAGCATTTACGAGCTTACCTGGTGTTTGCAGCGAGCCGTTTTACTATGATGGCTGGAGACCCTGAATGTTAACGATTTTTAGAAAGGAGGATGCAGAATGGCATCATTTTTCCGCACCAATACCGGCATGCGTTTTTTTGCTTTGCCTACTACTCAGGCTGACAACGTGAATGCCAGCCGCAAGGGCATTGTGGATCTGGGAATTGTCTCGCCGGCAGAATTGCTTGATCAAACAAAAATTTTTCCACACGGAACGCTTGTGTGCGGTCCACTAGGCCGCACATACCCGATTATTGAAGCACTGACTCGGCAAAGCAGATTACCCTTTGTGATGATTGGCGCAGCTGCTGATTTTTCTGACACGCCGCTTTGCCGGATGGATGTGCAATGGAGTTACAGTAGTATGCCGTCCCATCTGCCGGCCGGGAATGGCCGCATTACACTTGACAGCGAAGAACTTCAACTCAACTATGAACAAATTTCCGGATTCACAAGCCATCTGATTTTTTTGTGTTTAGGACAGGGACTTTCGCTTACAGCGGCGTTATTGGACCAACTGAATGCTGCAGGGAACTATGTGCTGATTTCAAGCAGCCCTTTGAGTTGTGCGGTTTCGCATGCAGGCACAGGCAACCTGTTGACCGAAGAAACGCTTCTGAGGACAATGCGATGCCTGGTAATTTCCTCTATTATTGGTGGCGGAGATGCACAAACGCTACTTCGCGTTTTGCCAACATTTGAAAGTGAGCAGGTGACCAACAATTTTGACTTTTCAACGCACAGAGAAAATCACTGGACCGGTATGATGGGGCACCACGGTGGTACAGGGTTCCGGATTGGTCAGAACAGGAGCTTGGTTACAAAGCCAATCCTCTCTGTTGATGATTTGATCTGTTTGCGAAGTAATTCACAAACCCTGGTTTATAATCAAGATTTGCTTCGTGTTTGGGTGGGGGTGGTCAGTTAAAAAGAACACCAAAAGTTTGTTAAAAATGCGGATTGTTATCAGCTGTATCATAAAGTATACTAGATGCATCACCAAATGAACCCTATATCAGAAAGGAGAAATGCACGATGATAAGAACATACGTTACAACTATCCCGCTACAGGGACGGTTCGATCTTGCCGTTAATCAGTATCAGTCACCTGATAATGCAGAAACCCTGCAGACGCGCTTCCCTATTATTCAGGTCATCAAAAATACTGTTACCAGCGAAGATGAACTCAAGATCTTTGCCATCCGTTCCGTCAATGGTGACACGGCGCGAAATTTTGAGCTGTTTAAGGAAGAACTCAAAAACATTGGTATCGATGCTGATGCATCGGTCCAGGAAATGCCGCTGCCTGATGATCAAGACGGCAAAACATTGGTGAGGCTTTGCCAGACCCTAAGCGACGCAATGCCAGAAAAAACACGCGCTTATGTTGATATCACCTACGGTACAAAAACGATCCCCATTGTTGAGCTGGCTGCCCTGGCCTGCAGTGAAGCTACCCATCTAGAACTCGAGATTGGTGGCGTATTTTATGGCGAAATGAAGCGTTCTAACGGTACTTCCACCAATTGTGCCATTCTGCATGACATGACGGCACTGTATCACCTGCAGGGCTTGGTAGGCGGCGTTCATGATCGGGCTTCAGCGCAGATGCTGTATCAAGAACTGCTGTGGGTAAACAACAACGATCAGTAAAACAGTAAAGGAGGGATAGTGGTGGCACAGGAAAGTAAAGCCTTAAGGCTCGCAATCGATAGTTCCCCTTTGTGGGATATCGATCTTGAGATTCGTCGCCCCTTTTTTAAGGCGATGAAACAGAAAATGTTGAGAGATAATGATGACGAAGTGGCTGAAATCCCTACACTTTCGCCGGAAAACGAAAAGCTGTGCAAAACTGTTTGGGCACAGGTTATGATGCTTGGCGGGAAGACAGATCCCTTCATTGTAAGTGTGGCATTTTTTCAAGCAGCTGCTGCATACGTCCGAAATCCGGAAAAGGAAAACGACAGTTTTTGCCGTTATTTTATTACCGTTCTACAGCGTGCACGGGCAGGAGAAGCTGTCAGCGAAAAACAAGAGCTTCTTCATATCAGCCGTGAGAGTGCACGTAAAGTGCGGATAGCGCTGGACTATATGAGCAAATATGACCTTACGGAAAATATGGTTATGCAGGACCAGGAGCTGTTAAAAATCGTAGCACATGCGGCTGGAATCGGCACAAAATTACTCTATGATTCATTATGCAATAAGAATATACTGATCTCGCTTGATGGCGAAGAGGACGGCGAGGATACACGGAAAATCCAGATCGGCGATCCTGGACAGGACATAGAGGAAATATTTGACAATGATCAGGCGTTCCCTCTGCTGCACGAAGCCGTTATGATCATGAACCTTGAAGAAAAAGAAAAATATCGTACCAGAGCAATGTACTATTGGTCACCCCAAATTTTAGGGTATATCCGAGCAGATGAACAGCCAAACATCCAGGAGCGCAAGGTACGGTGTGCGGATATTCGTCCAATGGAGAAAGACGGCATTCTTTGGGATGTGCTTCTTTCAAGAGGGTATGTTGGCTATACAATTCGTGAACCGCTTTATCAGGGCATGGGTCCTGATAACAGTTCGGAAATACGGGCTGCAGCTCTTAACCCCCTAGTTGATCCGATCAATCGTCGGCCAGAGAACGACTTGACGGTTGCGAATTACTTAGGTAAGGATAATACCACGATTTCAAAGCATAACAAAAAGATCCGCGAACAGTTCGAGGAAATAATGAAAAGGAATCATTGCCTGAAAAAGAGTAAGTAAGAAAAGATAGGTGAGATCCACGGCGAATAATGTTGTTTTGCTCTATATGAGTGCGTATTTTCCACAGCCGGCACCAGTTGACTCTGGCAGACGCTTTTTGCGCACGCAGACCAACGAGGCGGCATTAGTACGATTGCAGCAGCAGGCGGACAGCCGACCGGACAAAATCCTTGCCCTGTGTTCTGATACAGTTCGAACAAAACCAACAGTTCCTGCTTTAGATGGCCAAACAAAGATCCCTACACTGGAATACTTCCGCAGCTTTTTGGCAAAACAGGGCATTACGGCCGAACTTAATGTTATCCCTGTGCCTGACAGTATGAGTGAGGCAGACCAAACAAACGCCATTTCAGCTATCATAGAAAATGTCAGCGCAGACGATTCTATTTATATTGATCTGTCAGGCGGTATGCGTGACACAGCAATGCTTATGGTTGCTGTAGCACGCTATTTGCAGGATGTTCGCGGAGCCTATACAAGGCAGGTCCTTTATGCGGAATTGCAGGGTACCCAGTCTGTGGTGCGCGATGCTAATGCGCTTTACAACCTATATGATCTAATAACAGCTGTCGATTCTTTTTTTAGTACGGGATCGGTTGCCAAGCTGCAGCAATATCTGTTTTTTACAGGCGAAAAAGACCCGGCAGTGCTTGAACTCTTAAACAAAATCAATAACTTCTCTGAAGATTTGGCACTTTGTAAAGTTGGTATGCTCAAAGCGGACTTAAAGGCGATAGCAAAGCAGCTGAAGGTCAAGCAGCTCAAAGGGCGGTCTGCCAATGAGAGTTTGAGCAGCCTGCTTTACCAGTTGATGACTGAGCGATTCGAGCAGGAATTTTCAGCATTGCTGGGGTCTCGTTCAGAAAGTCTGCCGGCTTTAGTTCACTGGTGTACCAAACACGGGTTGTATCAATAGGCGCTGACGCTTTTGTCAGAGGGAATGCCGGAATTTTTGTGTGCTCATGTTTTTGTACAGCCGACCGGGCGGGCGCTGGACTTTATGGCGCTTCAACCGCTTAACAGCGGGCATAGCTGGATTTATCCGTTATTTCATTACCACTTCTCCAGGGCAGCGCTGTTCCATGAGAACGGCAGGTATGTTGCAAATCTGGCTTTAACAAAAGATAAAAAGGACAATGATGGCGTTATGCTGTTCCGGGTGGCAACAAAAGCAGAAGCAGAAGACTATTTAACCACGGCTATTGAGCAGAGGGAACTGTTGTTGGATGAAGCCAAACTGGATTGTCTGGCTGAAGGAATTATGTTATACCAGAGTATTCAGCAATACCGCAACCAGATCAACCACGCCAGTGATAATGCCGTAGGATTCCAGAGCCAGGGATTGCTGCCGCTTAACACAACAGCAGTAGGAAAAATGTTAAACCATGTCGGTGAATATCTGTTGGAAGTTAAAGAATATAAGCCGGTTATCCCTGATGGCATTGTGGCTTTGAATCCAGATAAGAAATTTTAGTGAACCAATAAAATATTTCCCGGATATAAAACGCCCGCCGCTTCGGTTATGAAGCGGCGGGCGTTTTTGCCCCCTTACGGGGATAAAGATGCAACTACAAAAATAAAACCAACTTTTCTAGTATTCATATAAATCTTCCATCCCCTTGCGGGGGTAAAGGTGCAACCCTCATTTAGTCATCCATATATTTGTAATAAGATATCATCGTTTCCGTCCCCTTGCGGGGGTAAAGGTGCAACGCTGAGGGCGAACGCGTGAGCTACACTTACGCAGTTTCCGTCCCCTTGCGGGGGTAAAGGTGCAACATGGGTGATCTCCTATAAATAATGGCCACAGCACAGTGGTTTCCGTCCCCTTGCGGGGGTAAAGGTGCAACAGCAAAATGAAACAAAAAATAAAAAAAGAACAAACAGAACCTGTCATTGTTTTACAGTTCTTATATTAAAGTATAACATAACAGAAGCCAAAAAGAAACAAAAGCGCATGAATTGGGCAAAATAAGTAGTGCGAACCCTTCCCAAAAGCTGCGGCTGTAAAGGTTTATAGGCGGTGCTTCGCACCAGCGCTCAATGCTCTTTTTCTGTCAGCGTCATTACTTCAGCACCGCCCATGCCAAGGGCAGTTTTAATGCCGATGCCGCCGTATGGAGCAAATGCCAGCAAAGCGTTCCAAACCTCCAACAGCGGCAAAGATAAGTGGGCATCCACCACTGCACTGCCCACAAAGCCGGGGATGTGGGTCCCTTTCAGATAGTAGGCGTTGGTATGGAGGTTATACTCAACAATGTGGGTCCCACGCAGCAGGGCGTCCAATGCATCCGGGTCATCCAGCGGGCAATCCGGGAAGGCGGCGTTCCAATGCAGCACAAGGCTTTGCAGCAGCAGGGACTCCTGTGGATAAATGGCATAACGGCCGCTCTGTTTGAAAGCACAAGGAGTGCAAAAGCGCAGCTTTGCCCGGCGGACAGGTGCGTTCCTTGCTGCTAACAGCAGCTGCATTCCACCTTCAAGAGTATTACTGTACAGCGGTTCCAAGTACAGCGGTGTACCATGAAGCTCTAGCACAGTACGGTCATTCAGCAGAGGCTTGACTTGTTCGGCAAGGGTCTGGTCCAGAAAAGTCGATGTCCACACAGTGGCCTGCTGCAGGGAATCGTAAGCAAGATACTGGGATAAAGGATGGACCCCCTGCTCATGGAGCCAGGCGGCGGTTTCGGAAGGAAGCTGCTGCATCATCCAACCGTAGATCCTATAAGCCCAAGAGGAAGGAATGCTGCTGCCATCTGCGGTGCGAACGATAAATTGCAGTTGCTCTATCATTGAATGTTCACCCCGCAAAAACCAATAGGATAAAATTTTCCATAATAGCGCACAAAGCGCATACGGTGCGGGGAAATGCCAAGCTGGTCATCATTGTCGTGCTTACCGCGAAATTTACGCATCATATAGTTCTGCACCCAGCGCAATGCTTCATCGGGATGTTCTTCTAGATAAGGATAGACCAACGTTTTAGAAAAATACCCGGTGTGGCCGCCCAGAATAAGGTGAGGCTGCTGGGGCAGAACCGCAAATTGATCCCTGGCAGGAAAGTGTGAGCGATAAGATTTAGTATAAAAATCATCAAAATCACGAATTGCTTCCAGCAGAGAAGCTGCCGTGATGGGAGTGGCATGCTGGTTAATGATAGACAGATCAAGCGTGAGACGGAACTGGATCTTGACACCGGGGCGAACGCATTCCTGATACAAAGGCAGTTCCTTGGGATGACCGTCAAATGTTTCGCCGACAGTTGCCGCAGATAAAGGCGAAATGAGTGTACAACCCGTTAAGACCATCTGATCATTGGGGATCGACGTACTGTCTGATACCTGAATCCCGCGAAAAATGCTGTCTAGCATTGTATCAGTTTTTTTAGGAGAATTTTTGCCGGATTCAGACTTACGCAAGCGGTTGGTGAACTGATTTTCAGGAAAACAGCTTTCTTTCCCTTTACTATTGTGGAAATCGGATGTGCTGCGGATATTTTTGCGAACAGCAGGTGCACGTCGCATTTCATGCAATAGCCAAGCTGTGCGCAGTGCACCCTTTAGGCTGCTGCCCGGCACATAAGCGCGGTCATACGCATCCCGAAAAAAAGGATGCAGTTCGCGGGTAGTATCATAACCGCCACTGACAGGCAGCCGATAACGCACCAATTTTCGGCCGTTGATCACAGTGGTATCCAGTTCGGTATCTGTCATGCCGCAGGTTTGGGTGAGGAACGCCCAAAGGCTGTTATCTTCAGAACTGATCATAAACTGTTCATAAGCATCCATGTGGCCTTTTTGTATGATGAGCGCAAAAAGAGCATCCTGATCCAACATGCGTACACAGTTCTGCTGGGGAGAATACAGATATTCTTTTTTTGTGTTCTTTACTCCACTGCCGATAAACAACGGCGATTGGGTGGTAAGGATGACATCAAAAACCTGCAGATGATCTTGTTGGATCATAGTTTTACCCCCATAAAGAGCGGTATGGAGTACCGATACGCCGGATGCGGCAAACCAATGCCTACATCATACAGTGCTCCGTGGTAGGTGTGCTGTACAACTGCACCCGCAGCAAGGTAATATTGGGTTTTCTTTTTACGTGGTGTATCAATAAATTCGGTTGAAGCAAAGCCGGCACGGCGTACCAGCTGGAATGTTGCACCATCCAGCACATCCTCCGACTCTGAATCGGTTGGCAGGCTGCTGGTAAGCAAAAGATAAGGCCCAACATCGGAATCCAGCGCACGGAGCATCCAGCGATGCAGTTTGTCGAGTGAAGTATTTAGACAAACAGGGACACCCTTCAGGTGGAACTTGCCGTACCCGGTGCTGACCCTGCCGCCAATACCGCTGAGTCCGCATGCGCGGAACAGTGATACAAGAAGATCCCACTGAGTATCTTCACAACGACATACAAGGTACAGGCCGCAGTCTGGCCGGAACGAATATAAGCCTACAAAGTAAGGCTGCGCATTAGGTCCTTCGGCCACGCTGGCTTTGGCTTGTTCGTAAGCATCACCAAATGGCGCGGTATCCTGTTCATCTAGAGGATACATACCCTGCTGTAAACTTGCCATGTAGGCATCGAATTTGGAAACAGGGATCCATGCCAGCTTTTTAAGCGTTTTGCGCTCTGTAGTGGAGAGCGATGCATTGAACACAGCTGTTGTCAGGGGTTTGGGCAGATACAGGGTTTCGCCGCGCCATGGCATGGCATCCGTAAGTTGCAGCTCGCCCTGCTGGACCATGCTGCACAGCACAGAAAGACGGGAAGAACCGCCGGTTGCCAATGCGGTATGGCAGAGAGCAGAAAAGATCGTATCGGCCCGTAAAGTCAGGCTGGAGGTATCTGCCCCGGCGGCGGTATCAGAAGCTCCAAAGTGAACAGCTGTATCAAATGCCAGTTTTAGCAGAAAATAGCTCATACTCTTCTACCTCATTCCGGAAGATATCCTGCAGAGTATTTAAGGCGCTGTTGAACTCGGCAGTATCTGCCGAATCCAACTGTACTTCGGGGGCGGTCAATCGGAAGTTTTCCAGGCTTACCCGCCCATTGCCGCGGGAACCATGACCGCCCAAGTAATCAAGCTGCAGCAATTTCATGCCTTTGGCTAACAGCGTAAGGTCTTCCAGCATCTGGCCGATATCTACAGCGTTGTAAACAATGTTGACACCAAAGAGGGAACCAGCTACTACACGTTCGATCTGGCGTGGCCTTGCCTGCGATGTTGAACGGTTTATCGTGTTTTCTGCTTTAACCTCTGTTACGCCTACATTTTTCATCTCGTCATAGTTGATCAAAAAAGCATCGGCAAACTGCAGGCGAGAAAAACACACCGGGTTGGAAGAGCCAAACATCCGCAGCACAGTTTCACCGTCAGCCGAAAAAGCAGGCATTTGCTCACCGTTTTTGCAGCCGCGGCGAACGATCAGCGTGCGAAGCTTTCCCTTTAGGGTGCTGCCCGGTACAATGGGCAGGCTGGTACGGGGGTCACGAATCACAGGGCTGTCCACTGCGCCGATGGCTGAAAAAGCAGACGAACCGCCAATGTGCATTCCGGTGCAGACAACAAGATCGCACTGAATCAAAATTTTTCCGTACATCATCAGTTCTCACTTCCTCCCAAATAGCGGTGGAAAGCCACAAGAGCCTCCATGTAGTGATAGAAATCGATTAGTCCGGCACGGCTGTCTGGCTGTGCAGTCGAAAACCATTTCAGATATTCCATGATTTTTGCCGGCCACACAAAATATTTGGTAGTTGCATCACGCCCGCATTCATAAGCGGCGCGCATCCGCATAAGGTTTAGTTTGGTTACACTCTCTGGTAAAAGCTGCCGCTCGGTACGCAGATTTTCCACGTTGTAAACCTCGCTTACCAGGCTCAGCAGGTTCCGCAGCTTGGTGGTTGTAATTTTTCTGCCGTGGCATTCTTCCTGCTTTTCAAAATATGTACGCATTGTTTGCTCGGCAATATCTACATAGTTGCTGGGAACGCGTAAGGGCTGGGTTTCGTGGGGCAGCATGCTGCGAGGTTTGTTCCCCTGAGGAGAAAAACTTTTTCGGTTTCTATCGTAAAAATTGTTGTAATTCTGTGCCATTTTCAGTCCCTTCCTCGATTTTGATATATATAGATATAAATCGCGGTGATTAACTGGCGGCGCTGCTCCTCGTTCCGCGCCCAATCAATGATATTGTGTGAAAATTCTTGATAGATCAGTTGTTTCTCTTTATCCTCTGAACTAGGGGCAAGGCGGGTGAGCAGGTAGGCACACCGTGCAAAATTGATGCGGTCATCTTTTGTGGCACACAATAGAGTCAGCAGGTTATACAGCATAGAGATATTGTGTCGTTCATCGTCCGCCTGATTTTTGAACAGAGAAAAAAAACTATTCAGGCATGTCAATTTTTCACCCAGAACTTTTTTACGCAGAGCATCCCAGGAATAAGTATAATCCGGCACCGCATCAAACAGTGCAACAGCATTTTTGCCGGGCAGGTCTTTTGCTGTATCTTCCAACAGAGCGGTCATTGCGGCAGCAGAACGAATGGGAAAATGATCATCAAACAGTCCAATGCCAGCACTGATGGTCAAGGTCCCACAGGTGTACTGGGTCAGATTGCACTGAATGCGCTGCGCAGCCTCCAATGTGTCGTTCCAGGCACCAACCAAAAAAACATCATCGCCGCCGGCATATACAATAGAAACCGAAAGTCCCTCCAGCAGGCCATTGATAAAATATTTGAAGAACAACGACATCTGACGCGAAAATGCCGCCGCACGGGACAAATTGACATACCGCATTTTTTGCACAGGATTTGTTTCGTCAGGGCACTCAAACCCGGAAATAAAAGCCTGGCCCAGATTATCAACATCCATGCGGCAGATTGCAATGCGCCGGATGCCCTGCGCCTGCTCTGAAAGCTCCGCCATATCGTTGCTGGCGGCATAGTCGCCGATATACAGATTGACGGCGTCCGACAAACCGTCAAAGGCTTTATTTTTGGTGTAGCGGCGCACCCGGTCTTTGCAGGCAGCGGCGTCTGCAGGGCTGATAAGAGAAACAAACCGTGCGGCCCCGTCAGCGCCCGGTAGGCGGAACGAATCCGGCTGCCAGGAACGACTGACAAGAAACACGGGCTGCTGGCTTTGGATCTGGCCTGAAAGCTGCGCAAAAAGCCTGCACCAGGGGCAGCGGTCATTTGAATCCAAGTTGGAGGAAATGCCGCAGATCCGGCACTCCCGTGTGCCATCTGTATCTTTCACGCTGCGGTTCAGTGCCAGCAGGTCAGCAGCGGTGCAGGGGTGCTGTTTGTGCTGGTCAGCCAGTGCATTTACCCGCTGGAACAGCGCTTTGTAAGGGCTTTGCTCTGCCGGGCAGTTGCACAGGGTATCGGCGCTGCAAAGCTCCCAGCCGTTTGCCAGAAAAAGCTGCACACCAAATTGTTCCTGCAACCAGCAGTTGAACCGATGGTTCCAATCAGTCAACGACTGTTGGACCAGCGATGTATTAGGTAGCAGCAGATAGCAGTGCCCGCCGCCGCTGTAGATCACATGGACGCGGCTTAGACCGCAGGCATCCAGCAGCTCATCCAGATAGTGCTCCATGAGCAGATCTAGAAAAAATGACCGACTGCGCAGCGCACGCAGAGCACCATCGGTGCGGACGGTATAAATAAATTTTTGGATGTGAGAAAAATCCGCAGAATACAGCAAAAAAGCATTTGCCTGGCGCAGCATGGTGGTGTTTTTTAGCAGGGCACGGTTAGAACTGCTCACCTGCACAAACGCACTGACGCAGGCTGCCAGTGCGGAAGTCAGACGAAGATGGTCATAAAGAGAAATATCACGATTTTCTGCATCCGTGGTGCTGGCGGGAAGCGCACCGCACCGGTGTTCAAGAAGCCCCAACAGCGCGTTGATACTTTCCGGCGCAAAAACAAGCTGGGGCAGCTGTGCGGAAAGTTCACGCACGGTTTCTTGATAAAAGCTGGCTGACAACAGGGTATCGCCCGTTGTGGGAAAATGCAGAGTGCTGTCCAGCGCAAAGGCCGGTACGCTAAAGCCCAGATGTTCCCCGTTCAGGTGCGAAAAAACCGGGCGCAGCGGCAGCAGCCTGGTTTCGGCTGGTTCATTTTCCGGTGCGGCAGCAATGGCGGAACAGCTGCGGGCGAATTGCACGCACAGGGCTGCATCTGCGGTGGAACCCGCCGCCGTACAGGCGCGTACGGCGGCCCAGTCTGCGGTATTTGGCAAAGCAGACAGCAAGTCAGTTGGTGCGCACCCCGCCCGGACTGGCAGTTTGTTCAGGTCATACAGCAGACCAGCAAAAGCAGCCTGTAAGGTAAGTGTGTTCAAGGAACCATCTCCTTTGCATTGTATCCGGAAAATAACTAAAAACGAGACGATGGACGCCTCGTCCTTTTGCGGATATGTCCGGTTTTTATGCGGTTCGGAACGGAGAAAAGTGAGAATCAAAATTTTTTAATGAGACACCAGTTTGACATAATGGCAAAAGAGCCTGCTTTCTGGTACACAGATATACAGGCTCCTTTGGTTGTGGCACCTTGCAGGGAGCCACAAGCAGAGAGATGTATTAGCAAGTATGTTCTTCTATCCCCTTGCGGGGTAAAACGCGATATCGTTTGCCCGGATTTTATAACCAAAATGCGTGCTCTTCTCCGTCCCCTTGAGGGGCAAAACAATATCCTTTTGGCACTGGTCCATAGTGGCTAAGAGTTATGTCTTCCGTCCCCTTGAGGGGCAAAACGGCAAAAGTGCTCAAAAAATGATGGTGGAATGGCAGACAAAACGAGCACTTTTTACAATTATAGCCTTATTATATCATACCCTACACAAAAAAGAAAGTACGAAAGGCAAATAAGAATCATTTTTTGTGCGAAACAATATATCGAGCTACCGGAGGCATTCTGAAAAAAAGGGGATTCGCACAAAAAATGATTTGTTTTTTCAATTTTTCCTTTTTCATGGTCTTTTATAAAGTGTAAGCAAAAAAATAAACGGAACTTCCGGCGTTGCAGGCAGTGGTTTGAAATGACGGAAGGAATCACGCCATGAACAGGAGGCCGCGCATGAGATTTTGGGATTTATTTTACAGCAAAGAACAAGCAACACCTTCCCGCGAACAGCAAATGACGGAAGCACAGCGGCACAATGCATTTGTGCAGCAGCTGCGGGAAAGTGCTGCGCACGATAAACAGCAGCCAGAAGCTGCACAGCAAAATTATGAGGTAAAGTCTGCCGCCAATGCGGAAGATGGCGGTGGACGGGAACGTGCTGATGACCCGGATGCCCCCGGCTCCCTAGGCCGCGAAAGCAGCCTGACAGCTGAAAACGCAGGGGAAGCACAAGGAAGCGGACATTCCCAGGCGGATAACGGCAACAGTGGACATGGCGGACAAAGCCACAATAGTGGGCATGACCATGGCGAAAGATAAAAAGAGAGAAATTCAGCAGGAAAAATTACTGCTTTTGTAACTGGACGGATTGGTCTGGGCTTTAAATTATTATAAGGATATTCAAAAATAAAAAAGGAGGATACATATGTTTGAATCTGCTATGAGTTCTCTGTGCATCGTCATCTGCGGCATTACCATCGCGGTGGCGCTTCTGCTGATCTGGCGCTGCCAAACGCCTTTTGCCCGATTTGCTGTGGCGGCTATTTCAGGCCTGGTCTTGCTTTTCCGGTGGCAGATCAGTTTGTTGATATATCAACTGATTGCCTCCATTTTTACCCTGATTGCAATGCTTATTGGGTTCATTGTACTCTGTATTTTGCCGTTTGTTGTCATTCATTGGGTAATGCGCCGCTAATTTCTTGGGGAAAGGGGGGGCAGCCATAATGGATCGTACATTTGCGCTGGAGATTCTGCCAATCCTCGGCATTGTGTTGATCGTGCTGGTTCTACTGCTGCGTGAAGTGGCCAGCGGAACCTTCTTTTCTAGTTTAGGAAACACAAGTCTTCCTCCGGGGGGCTACCGCTACTACATAGGCGAGCATACACTGCTGTACATCAAGCGGTATGGCGGCTGCTACCGTATTTATCTTTTGGAGGGCGAACCGCTTGGCCTGCCCCTGCACCGCACCCGCGCGGGAGAATATTTCACTCTGCGTGCGAATAGTCCAGCGGAAGTAGAAATGGAAATAGTACAAATTTACCGCAATCAACGAGGAAAGGAGAAATAACACATGAACAAAGTTAAAGTAAATGGGTATGAGTTTGAAGTTGATGAACGGACGGGAACAATGATTGCATCCGGTGCGCTTTCTGTTGGCAAAACGGCACCGCGCACCCACCGTGCAGCAAAAGCAGGCGGCAGCCGTCATGAGGAGAGTGACCATGATGGACATGGTATCGCAGCCCGATTTAATGGCCCCACTATAGAGGAAAACCTCTCCGCCATGAACGGGAAGATCAACCAGGGCAGCTATAAGCGTATGGAGAACGCAGAAGTTGCCCTGCTGAAAACCGGTGCATCAGTTCAAACCGAACGCATTGCTTATGCATACAGCCCCAAAGCGGAGGACGGCGGAGTACGCCCGGAAGCCTATCTGGTTAATGATACGGTTACCTACAATAATAGGGAAAAACAGCATATTCACCTTTCATTTACCAATATGGAACCCAAAGAGCAGGGGGAGATGAACGATGTGGTGTCCAACATGGAGATGCCGGAAATACTTAACCAAGGAGATCGCCTGCGCGAGCAGATGACAGCAGTACAGTATGCGGAGCTTATGGAGTCCACAGATCAGTATCTCCCGGATGTCCGGGGGGAATTTTGCCAGGGGAATTCACAGGAGCCGGTGGCAGGCAGCTTTCGCGCGGAGATTGCCGCTTCTGGTGAAGAAAAAAGCTCCGGTGCTTCCGCTGCAGAGACAAGAGGTGGCGAAAACCATAGCCATGACCATGGTCATGGGAGATAAGATTGACACAAACGATGGCGAGTGCTCTACAGAAAGATACTGGTATAAACAGGAGATCAGCAGGAACAGCTGGATATTGACACAAGAAGGAGAATATGCAGGATGGGCAAAAATTTGCTGAAGTGGATACCGTTTTCAGCGGCGCTTCTTTTTAGCTGCAGTATTTTGATTTGGTTGAGTATTTTCCGACCGCAGCTTTTTGGGCCGAACATTTCGGGGATGGCAATCGTTGTTGTGTATATTGCTTTGATTTTTGCGTGGACATTCATTTCTCCTGCCGCTAGCGTATGTTTTTCCAGTAAACCGCTCTTTCAGGCATGTGCTACCATTTTGCCGGCAGAGCTTCTTTTAGCGTTGACTTTATTTTGGGAGCACCGACTGGTTGGTTTACTGGTAGCGGCATGCTGGCTGGCAGGTTCTTGTTTTGGAACGAGTGCAGACATGAACTTCAACAGCTACGACTCCGCTGTCAGCGGGGCCGGTTCCGGATAAAACAAGACCAATATCGGAATGCGAACCGCCGTTTTGGAGTTCTGCTGGCTGTTGTGATGCTTTTGGTTCCGGCGCTGGCAGGTGCATGGAACAACCGGCCCTATCAAAAAATAACAGTGGAATCTGAACTGCTGCCTGCAGAAGAACCCGAACAGTTGGACTGGGCAGCTTTTTCAGAAGAAGCTTGGGCAGAAACGGATTCTTTCCGCAGGATAGAGCTGGTAAAAGAATTGGCAGTCTATGAGTTGGAAATCCTTGGCGTTCCAGCAGAAAACATAACAATCACTGTTGAGTCCCTGGATGAGAAAAGGCTGGGCTATTACAGCCCTACTTTGCAGCAGATCGTGATCAATCAAATAGGTATTGAAAATAAATCCGTTTGGGAAACGATTGACACCGTTGCCCATGAAGCTTTCCATGCACAACAGAGGTATGTGGTAACGACTAGTGATTGGAATTCACCAGTTGTAAATACAGCATATTATGCTGCGGCCCGGCAATGGAGACAGAATTATCAAGAAGGGTACATCAGCGCATCGGACGATCCAATCGGATACTACAAGCAACCAATCGAAAAAGACGCCAGAGAGTACGCCAAGTTAGAAATGTGGCGTTTGAGCAAATTGGCAGCAAAAACAAGCGCTTAATACCCTCTATTTTTCAATCTCACTCATTCATCTCCACTGAGGTTACGACAACAGATCATCAAACTCTTTTTTGTGTACCCCCCCTAATAGCGTTTCCTGTGGCGTTTTCTGCTCCTTTGCCGCGCGGTGCGTAGCCGCTCTCGATGCGGTTCATGTTGATGTCATCCCAGCCCTGCGAGACAACGAATTCACAAAGGGCTTCTGTCGGCTCGGTGATGCTCCAGCCGATGCGCGGGTCGTAACTGATTTTTAGGTCGCGGGCTTCGGCGGCATCTTTGAACTTTTTGTTGTGGTACGCGCCGCCCCTGCTGCAATCCTGTATACCGTTTTGCATATTGTAAATGTGTACACACTCGTGGAGTTCCGACGCGACAACCTCAAAAATACTTCTGTCAAGCGTTCCTGCCCCTGTGTTCAGTTCTCGGCGGGTAGTGTCTCCACGTTGCCACGCCTTGGCAACAGTGACGTGTGCGTATGCCTTGGGGGTACTCTGTATTGTAATAATTGGCTCTTCCAATTCATTGTTGAAATATTTTGCATTCAGCGCCCGGAAAATTTTTTCTAGGTAGCCCGCCGTTCTCGATGTCTTGACTGTGTCTTTCGTTGCTTTCGTCCTCGCTTTCGTTTTCCTGATCTTGGCCTACGTTATCCCATCGGGATAAGTGGTTGCGGGTTATTCTGCGATTAGCGAACAAAAGCACCGGGGCTTTGCCTTTAGCAGCACTTTCCGTGGCGCTGCAATGCGCGTGTTGAACTTTTGTTGAACTTTCGATGACGACGGCACTCAATACAAAGTAAAAAGAGCGTTAGAACTTTACGCTCTGACGCTTTTTTTGAGTGGTTGCGGGGACGGGACTTGAACCTGCGACCTCCGGGTTGTGAGAATTTAACGTAGCAACGCTAAATTTTGTTATTTGTGCTGTTTGGTGGTCAATCATCCCATACAGGAAATACAATTTTGTGTAGAATATACTATATTGTGCCTATGTGTGTCAAGTGTCCTTTTTCATTTTGGGGGCAGTTTTGGGGGCAACTTTCAGAGCTAAATCGGGCTATATAGGAAGGATGCCTGGCCCTGAATGCTGTCCTATTTCAATCTGATAAGCGTCAGGCCTATCAGTCACACAAAATAGAACCTTTTTGTGTGTAGTATGGATATAGCTATTATTCTGTGTATATGGTACCCTTGTTTGCTAAAACGGGGGGACATATTATGAAGAATAAGACACCATTGAGGAGAGCCCATCATGAAGGCAGCGTCCGGCAACGACCGGATGGCCGATGGGAAGTTCGCTTCACGATTCCTGCAAGTGACGGCGAAAAGGCAAGACGCAAAAGTTACTATTGCCATACAAAGCAAGAAGCTGTTCAGATCTTGCGTGGTCAATGGGATCCACAATGGAATTTGGGACCGAACGGGACGACGCTATTAACTGTTGGAGAGTGGCTAGAAATTTGGCTTGAACATAAAGAGTTGTCGCTAAAGCCTTCAACACTGCGACATTACAAAAGCGTCATACGTTGCCATTTAAAGCCGTTGTTCCGGCGACGTATATACCAACTATCCCTGACTTATATAGAGGCTTTTTATAGAGAAAAACTGCATGGAGGTGTTTCCCCTGGAACGCTCCTTGCTTTCCATAAAATACTGCATCAGGCATTGCGCTACGCAGTGAAAGAAGGAATATTGCTTTCTAATCCCGCCGCTGGGGCTGATTTGCCCACCCGCCCTGTTTATACGGCCAATGTGTTTAGCAGATCACAGCAACTGCAATTGATCGAGAACACAGAAATGATACCGCATGGAATTTGTATTCGTCTCGCCCTGGGTACAGGATTGAGAATCGGGGAAATAGTTGCCCTACAATGGGGAGATATAGATCTATCAGAACGGGTACTCAAAGTGCGTAGGACGCAAGGGAAGAGGGCAGAAGAAACGCTCAGCCCTAAAACAAAAAATTCCCATCGCGCTATTCCTTTGACACAGAACACAGCTGAAGATCTGGCAGCCTGGTTCAAAAAAATGGAACCGACAACGTTAGATACACCGGTTTTCCCTGATGAGGATGGTGGGTATTTGCTGGCAAGAAAATTGAGAGCAGAGTATAAACAACTACTGGAGACGCTGCACCTTCCGTCGTATTCTTTCCATACACTCCGGCATACGTTTGCGACACGCGCTTTGGAGGTGGGAATGGATTATAAAACACTTTCCATTCTTCTGGGGCATAGCAGTGTGACGTTTACGTTGGATGTCTACGCTCATTGTTCAGACACGCACAAACGTCGGGAAATGGCACGCATGGAATATGAGTACCAGGAATTCCCGGAAGAGCTTATGTTGAGCCGATATGAAAGGTATAGACGGCAAGTAGAGGCTTGCCCTGAAGTCATGACAAAGGAGCAGTTTCACATTGCATGCCATATATCGAAAAGAAAAGCTAAAGAATTGCTGGACAATGGTGTAGTTCCTTGTGAGATTACGGGAAATAAGACATGGAAATATAGAATAAGGAAAAGTGATGTGTTGAGTTATTTAGAACGAGTTAGAGGCGTGAAGTCCTTTTAGTGCTCGAATGAATCTTGCCTTGATAAAAAAATTTTTGTGTTTGTTGTTTTAGCGCGTTGTTTATAGCCTGTTCCGGGTCTATTTGGTCTAACATCCGCAAAAAATATAACTGAATTTTGCTTCAAGGCTATCCCAGAATCTAGCGCAGCTACTGCCAGACTTTTTCAGGCAATTTCCAATGCCAAAACTTCTTCCACTGAAAACATTGCATCATCTTCGCACCAAGTGCAATAGAGTTTTATTGATAGTCAACTTTTTAAAACAATTTTTGACGGCAAATCTGACAACTGCATTTCTTTGTTTTCCATGTTTGCCACAAATTTACTGTTGTTTATTTCCAATACAGACATGATGCGTTCCATAAACATTTTATTTGTGTCATCTCCTGGCTTGTCATATGGCGACAAATGATTACAATACTTAACCATTTCCGATTGCATTAAGAAAAAAGAGTTTTGATGTCTAGCCCATGTTTCTTGGTATTTTTTTACCTCAATTGCCTTCACAGAAGCATATAGGAATGCGGCCAACAGAACGCAGATAGCGACCAAAAAAGGGAGAAAGCTAGTAAAGTCGATATCTCTCTTGAATGCAAATATATAGATTGAGAGCAGTCCAATAACTAAAGAACCTATTTTGACCTGAAGTACTATTTTTCCTTTTTCCTTAAAGTTCTTTGATTGGTTGTACTTTGCCTCTGCTTGAAAAAGCTTGTAGTTTGCTTCCACAACTTCTTGAAAGTCAATGATAGAGCTATTATTTGTACTTGAAATCCACAAAGATTTCCAATTCTGTAGAATACTATTGTTCAAAACGGTGATTCGGCGTTTACGCCTTGATACGCAGCTTTTGAGGCTTATAGGATTATTATGTTCCATCTTTTTTATTAGACGATTTAAACTGCGTATAAAAAACCGACAGATCCTGATTAATAATTTTTTAATCTGGTTTTTGATCGTGTTTCCCACAAGTGCGATACCTCCTTATATAGCTCACAAAACAAAATATTATCTGCCATAATTCGACTCTTATCAACATTACTTTCCGCCTATTCGGATACAAATCCCTGTTCGAGTCCCATAATCCGAATATTGTCCAGCCAAGCATAAATATCATTTTTTCGGAAACGTGGCTGTTCGTGAGCATCCATGCATTCTTCCAGGGATCTTGCCAGAAGAGCAAATTCGTTCTCCAGGTCAGTATAAAATACGCCTTTGTCATCAGTATTAATGGAGACAGATAGCTGCGGGCAGGCATTTTCCTCTTCTTGAGTAACTGGCAATCCCCGATTGTAAAAAGAAAGAATCGGATGCTTGTCATAACGGCGAAAATTACTAATTAGCACGTTGGAGGAGGGGTTCGTTTCAATCGAAATTCCTCTTGCTGCAATCTCCTGCCGCAAGGCATGTTGAACAGCTTTCGCTCCACGGATGTAAGCTGGCGAAATTAGGGTGGTAACCTGTCGATTGCCCTCCAGTTTCACCATAGGGTTATAGTGATAATAATAGTTGAGTAGGCTACACTCGGGAACATAGCGTGTCTCGAACCGAACCGGGAAGATGTGGTTTTCGGCGCAGCGGTCCCAATCGGTCAATGGTGCTGCTGGAGCGCTGAAATACCCCTTACGGTATAGCTCTGGCGCATCGCCACGCAGTGTCCATGCCTGGTAATATGTATCTATACCAAAATGGCACAGATGCTTATGATAGTTACGCTTTGTCTCATCGTTTTGGTATTCTTGTTCCGCGCTCTGCATAATGACCTGCATGTCTTCATCTTGCATATAATTCAAGTATACAATGCGGAACCAATATTCAAACTCCTTATTCAATTCCCGTCGCAACAGATCCGAGTCAGGGACTTTATAGTGTTGCAGTGCGTGGCAAAACCATGCCAAATTATCCAAAAGATCCTGCACAGGCAAAGCAATGCGGTTTTGCTTGCCTGCATACCAGTTATCCACATCTATACCTAATGCGATGGCGTGCCCTAAACGATCTCCGCAATCGAGATTGAGAAAGTAAACTGCCTCTTGAATGGCACGCAGACCGTCGACCAAATCCAAAAAATCTTCCCCAACATGGTAGGTTTTGCCAAGTTTGGGTAAGGGAATCTCGACACCATCTTTGAATTCAGATGCACTGTGACAACCCAACAGCCGGAAGACTGGTGCAAACACTTCGGGACGACAACCGATTTCTTGGGAGCAAGCGTCAATACCGCGTACTCGGGAAGCGGAACTAGGATACCACTCTCTGAATTTTATGATTTCCAGCGCTTGTTTCCAGATGTCGTATCGTTTTCTGTAGTGTCTATACTCTAAGATATAGGGTGCAAGATATTCTTGAGACAGGTCAAACCGCGATGTTTGTTGCAACGCGGAATCCGGCTCTTTAATGAAATGGTATACATAATAGTACCGATCTTTTAATTCTTGAAGCTTTTCTGGTTCACCGAACCTTTCAACTGAGGTGACAGACCGATCCAACGTTTGGATATTACGCGCATTATTCTCCGCATTCATCGAAGGGGACAATCTGACTTCTAATTCTTTCAAGTGCGGTTTTGTGACCAGAGGTTCACGAATTGCCAGTTCCGTAATCAATCTTTTGGAAGCGGCGTCTCCTAGATAATCCCATTTTCGGTTTTGAATTCTTTGAAAATTGTCAAAGCCAATCAAGTCGTTCGATTGAATCAGTTGGCCGCGCAGTTTTCCATGTAAAATCAGGTACAAGTAGAATAGATTATGTTCCTTTGGTGTCAACTTTTGAAAAGCCGGAGTCTGGTAGATATCTGTGACCATCTGATAGAGAAACCAACGCTCTCCAGAGAAGACACGGTACATGTCTTCCCCTTGACGAATCGTACTCCGGAAAAAGCCAAGTGCATAATCTTCTTGCGTTGCGCTTTCCATGCGCAGCGCGGAGATAACAGCCTCCAAATCTTCCGCCCGCATCAGCAACTGTTGGCCATCCTGCAAAAGGGCCAGCATTTCATTCCAATTTTCGAGCCAGATCGGATTATTCCCGTGTCGACAGTTGATTGGAGCACACAGGTCTGCCGTTCTCACTAGCCGCAGGCACAGATAGCACCGGATCAAAGCGGCACGCAGCTGTACGGTCACCCAATCCATCTGTTCTTCGGGCTTTTCCAGCTTGAGGATTTGGTCGATTATTTCCTCTGACGGAGTAAAGCGTTCGTTCTGTTCATGCAGTTCTCGTAGGTGCTGCATATAGCTGTTGTTGCACAAATGGTTCATCAAACTCAGCCAGGAAACCTGAAAATAGGGAGTCGACCCCCAAATATGATAATGGTGCTCGGCAATTCCCCGCTGCATCAGGCGATTGAGCTGCTTATTGTTGTGTCCTGCCAGATAGCTCCAGCTAAAGTTTGTTCTGTTTATTGTACCACAGGCCATATCCTGTAGGGCATACATGATACTGATTGGGAGCTCCTCACCAACGCTCCGGGTCAGGTTTCTCCAGTGTAACAGTTCCTGATACCGGGTACAGACAACACTGTTTTCTTCAGTGAGAACAAGGTAAAGGAGCTCTGTCAACAGATCAAATACATGAATATGGCCCCGTGCCGAATCACGCAGATGTTCCTCCGCTTTATCGCAGATATAGTCACTGACCGCCTTTGCCAAATTGAGACATTCTGTTGCAGAATAGTGATGATTAAACTTCTCGCTGTTCATCATGTAATTGGCCAAAGTTTGGCAAGGAATTCGGCTAAACCAAAGCTTGCCGCTAAGGATGTCCTCAGCTTTGACATCGCACAGCAACAGCTTCGTCAGTTCCGTCAATAATTCTGCATTGATTTCCGCTCTATCAAGCATGGTGGTACCCTCATATAAACAATCATTTTACATTTTAGCGGCGTTGGCTTTATTCTGCCCACGAGTCATCGCTTTGACGAGTTCAATGAATATTTTTTTCATCTGTGGCGAAGGACGTTCCACAAAATGCTTATAGAATGGACAATTTTTATAAATTGCTTCAAATGTAACGGTGGAGTGGGTATTCTCCTCATTGTAAAATTTATCTTGATCTGCTAATTGACTGCCAATAGACTGATACAGTTGCTGAAATGCTTCAAAGACTTCGTTTTCCCCGACAATTTCAGGAAAGTTGTTCCCGTAGTAATTGGTGTTAGCCAAACGCTTGATCATATTGTAAATCATATCAAAGTTTTGCAGTGGCAAAGGCAAAGAACCTTCTTCGGCCCAGATTTCAAATTCATTGCGCAATGAATATTGCTGGAAAGCTGACATTACTTTTTCTGCAATTTTGTCAGCTTTCTCACGCATTGTCTTTTCACATTGTGCTTTAGACATCAGATCAAGCGCTGAACGAGTGCTGTACAGTTTCTTACCCATTGCCTTTTCAGCCGATGGTTCTGCATGAGAAGCCTGTTGCTTATTTGAGGAAACAGTATAATAACTTGACAATCCAAAAGCGATTATAATTTGTTTGACTATTTCGGTAAGCATTTCTGAGGCACAATCAAAATACGATTTCACATCAATACAGTTTATGGCAAAATTCAATGCATTGAAGTGTATCTCCTGAGATTGTTCTGATTTAAGAACAAACCGTTTTTCCTTTTCCCATTCAATCACACTTTTCTCTTCCTCTGGCGGTGTTTCCTTCACTGTGAACTTGAATCCACCCTTTGGCATATTGGAAAAGAACATGCCTAATAGCTCAAATGCTTGTAAAAAGTCTCTTACATTATGATTCTTTGCCAAAAAAACGTTCTTCTTCTTATCCGGCGAATAAGCGAATAGTCTATGTGCAATTTCTGAGTCAATTTCAAAATTAAAGAAAGCCCATGCGGCAAGGTTTATATCACCTATCGAGTCTGAACCAATACTTTCAGTTTCATAGTCATTTTTAACAAGTTCTACGTTCATATGAAACTTCGGAAGCATGTTATTGGTCCATACTCCTGCAATGGAAGAGCCTATAAACTGAGAAAACTTTGCCCGACTTTCACCACCTGTTTTGAAATCAGGAGAATAATACAATTGGTTCAAGATGAAAGAATAACTGCTCAAAATGCAATAGATCAACTCCTTACTCATACCGTTCTCCTGCAAACGGGTAGCATAATACAAACAATGTAACAATTCCCCATAGTTATGCTGCCACCGACCTTGCAGAAAGGTCTGAGCCTCTTTGCTATTTTCCGGGTTATTGCAACGACGTTTAATGTCATCAATCAGTTCCCGTTTCTGTCGCTCCAAAGGTTGCTGGGACAATCTATATAGATATTCACTTTCCCCTTCGTCCAACTTTTCACTGGCAAATGGATTTATCGTATAGCTGAACAGCTTACTGCGGTTATTTGCATAGGCCTTTTCGCGACCCGCACTATCTTTATCAGTGGGGTCCTCCAGCGCTTCTAACATACGCCAAAATACGCTCAGCTCACGCATATTGTAAGGTTCAAAGAAATGCCGCTTTTGGCCACGTGAATCAAAGTACACATTGGTTCGATCAGCGATTATTCGCAGTAAAAATTTCTTCACAGGGACGATGATTTCGTTTTCCTGCACCGTGCAGTCTTTGAACATGGTGTAGAGTTCGGGTTCCTTGGTTTTGTCAAATCGCACACTCATCCCTGTCTGGTTGGATACATCCACCCGAGCCAAGATTGGCATGTAAATTCGATATTCTTCGAGAACCAGTTTCTCCAGAAATTGCTGCACCAGCGTTTTGACTTCCTTTTGCTCTGGGGGAGTGCAGTCACTGCTTTTCTTGCCTTCAAAAAATTTTCCCCGTAGATGGTTGCTGCAATTTCGCTTCAAAAGATTTTCATTGTACGTTGTCAAGACAATAATTCCCGGAAAACTGAGATAATCGAAAATTTCTTCCAGCAAAGTATAGCAGTTTTGGGACGTATCCTCCCCGTACATATCGATGTCGTCCAATGCTACGACCAAGTATTGATCTTTTTCACAACCATTCAGAGTTTTGATATATGTCAATAGATGGCTGACAAGATTTTTGAATTCTCGGGCCGTGGAATGGCTACTGGCAAGGGTTTGCAGTTCCCGCAGGGCAGATTCTCCCTCCATGAAATGGCCACCGCCCTTCCGCAGGCGACAAAGATTCTGGTAGAGCTTGTCAAACTCGCGGTACAAGCCGCGAAGTTCCTCTTGGTACCGGGCGTGGAGATTGTTTCCATTCGTACTTTGCTGCAGATAATTGAACATTCTGGCCAACACGATTGCGATAATGTCCTCTCCGCTCTGCAGGATACCAGCATCAATCGGTTCCAAGCAGATAAAGGATTTGGAGGCAAGAGGTTGGAGCGAAGCCTCTGACTCCTTGCTGCACTGCAAGGTTTGCAGCTGGCGAAGCACCGTCAACATTGCTGATGTTTTCCCAGTACCGCGGCTGCCTATGAAAGAAACCATCGTGTGAGTACGATGTAACGCTATATCCTGATAGGCCGGTGGTTCAAAACAAGGGTCTTCACATGGGTCAAGCCAGCCGTTTTTTTGTTTGGGCGTGTGTCGCATGACATCGGATTGGCTTTCCTCCACAATATGATTGATAGCGGTCAATGCCTGGCGGTATTCTTTATTGAAAATGTCTTTTTGGGAATCTTTTACGCTTAATACGATAGTGCCAGCTTTTCGCAAATTCTCAAGGTTGGCAATCCGTGACTCCATCATTTCCATGTGTTTCCATCCTTTCTTTTGCAAAAAAGGGCACTGATTTGGAATCGATCATTAAATCGATTTAAATCAGTGCCTTATCATTCTATTTTATTCGCCCGCTGAAGTTTCGAACGCTTTTAACTCGCGTTTTACAAGAGTTTGCAGATACTCATCCTGAATAACACCATCTACCCAAGAATACAGAACTAACCACAAAACGTGCATAGGTTCACTATGTCGGTGATAGCCCTGCAGTGTTGCCCACTCCATTGTACCCGATTTAAGTGTCGCCTCCTGAGGCTTTTGAGCACTGCTTTCTTCCTGATCCGGTTCGCCGGCAAAGTCAATGGAGCGCCTAAGCAGCCAAGAGGCCTGATACATTTTGGCTGCCTGAAAGGCTTTGCTGACCCACTCTGTAACCATAGCAGTACTTCGATAATAGTTATATGCGATTTTGGCCAGCCAGATATAAGACTTAAAAGCGTATTGGGTCCGCTTCAAAGATAGTTGTTCCCAGTTTGCGGTAGTATCGGAATCCCTTCCACAAAAAAGAATCTCGGTCACACGCATAAAACCAATCTCAGCCTCTTGATAACGGCCAGCTCGAGCATCATAGCAGGAAACTTTATACTGTGCTTGGTAGCAATTGTCGTCCTGATCTAATGCCTGCTTGAAATACTGCACTGCTGCGCTAATATTGCCACCGATTTTTTCGTAATAGTTGCCGAGTTCGTATTGAATAAAAGCGTAATAAATGTCGCTGGGATGCGTCTGCGCCAGAATATATGAGTAATACTCACGTGCAGCAAACTCTAAATCTCGAGACGTTTTGCTGATGGAAGCTGCCAGCAGATAGGCGGCCAAAAAAGATTTATCTTTAGCCAACAGAATTTTGAGCTGTTCGATCAGTGTCTGCGCACTGCAAACGGTAAACCGAACTTCTTCTGGCGAAAGTCCTTCCTTTTCAACTGCAGCGATACAATCCAAATTGTCATCTGGGAGATAGCGCAAAGCGAGACAAACCTGACGCAGACATCTTCCAGCGTTCACACAGGCATAAACTCCGTAAACGCTGCGTCCATCTTCGTTGTTTCCCTCTGGAAGTGTCTCCTGAGCAGAAAGGTGCTGCTTATTGCGCAACACAGCATATACATACCAAAACGCCCGAAGCATTTCCACGATTACATGTTCCGGCGTAATTTTGCTGATGCCGATATTCGCATCGATGGCCTCCCCCATCCGAAGGACACGGAAAGCTCGCTTGTATTGAAGAAGGGGATACAGGTTGTTGGCAAGGTACAATTCACGTACTTTTTGGATGCATTTGGCATCCAGTACAAAATCCTTCCAAATTTTGGAAATCAAGTGCTCCAAAATCTGAGATTCCAACGTAGCTTTACTGTGTGTCTCATTTGACACAAGCGTGGTCCCCTCAAGCGTTTTCCAAACGTAGACTTCTGAATTTTGAGCAGAAAAATCGAAGCTCAGATAAACACAAATGGACCCACTGGAAAAGCCATATTGACTTTCCATCGGGTAATTCAAGAATATAATGGCGTCACTCTGTGAAAGCGATTCCACGTTCCACGCCTCTGGTGAGGGACGATCATAAACCAAACATCCCAGAAAGCGGAAAAACTCCTTTAAAAATTCCGCCTCTGAAGCACTTTCGAAGGGGTGCACAATTTGGATGGTCCGAATTAGCTGTACCGCCACTATGCACCCCCCCATCGCCTTCATCATTATCACAGTATATGCACTTCGAAAGAAACTATAACGCAATATATTATACAATAGATGGACGGATGTGTCAACAACTTTGGGCAAAATCACGGAATTTTGTTTGTTAATAAGTATTTAGATATTTGAATTGCTCTTTGAAGCCCGATATCTGGCGTTCTTAAAAAAACGGCTCTTTTTGTGGTTCGCCCAGCATGGGCAACAACTGGGTGGTGAAAGCTTACTACGTGCTTGGCAGTAGTAATCGTTGAAAGCGAGGGTGTCCCTCATGAGTTGGAAGTTGGAATCTGAAGGAAGCCGGATGTTAGCTAAAAAATGCTGGAGGACAAGCTCCTGTACCGCCGAATAGAAATCATATAGTAGGCCGTATAGGGACTGATGAGTGTGCTGTGCGACACAAAGTCTGGTAATGTTCGAATCCCGCGTGGTGAATGTGGCTGTTACATGGGAGGAAAGGTGTTGCTTCTGCTTGAGACAATTTTACAGACGGCAAGTATCCGCGGCTAGATTGGCACTTCTGCGTAGCTGATAGGAAACGGACGATGAGGACCTACGCTGAATGACTTCGGCGCAGATTTTGAATGTACATTTGGAAACAGCGGATAAGAAAGCTGTGAATTCCGGTTGGTAATGGGAAAATTTCAGATGGGATTACTGGCATATAACCGCAAGATTGATTCTGAAAAGTTTAATTACAAACGAAAGCTTTGATGCAAGGTACTTTGGCATTGTGAACTACTACGAGTACTTGTATGTATACGGCAGAATGGCTGTGTACTGATTGGTACGCACAGTGGAGTGGGAGGTCGGCTCTTTAAAAGGGGGGCGCCTACTCTATTTATGAAGAGGTATATCTAAGGCTAATACCCGATTATAGGCTGTGGCGTTTCATTTTCTATACAAATTTTATTTATAGATGATGTAGACTTACCGATAGAAGAAATGATAATTGATTTTGTTTTGACAACGCATGAATAAGCTGATATCCTAAAGAAAATGAAACCATTGTTGTTTGAGTAGAATGTTCAGAGTTATGAGAGGTAATGCTATGAACAATATGTTAAGCACATCAGTACTGGATTCTTGGGCAAGAGAAAATCCTAGAAAAGCACAAGAGCTTTTACCAGAGTTGGTTTTGAGGCTGATTTTGCGCACATCCTCTCAAATTGCAGACTATGATTTTCCTATAGAAAAAGGAATACAGTATAGTGGCTATGATGGTGTTTTGGTTTCAGATGAAAAAACGAGTTACTTCCCGAAGGGAAAATCTGTATGGGAGTGCGGTACGAATGATGACTCGCTTTCAAAATTTGAGTCTGATATTCAGAAAAGAACAAACAATCCTCTTGGCGTTAATGTAACAGAAGCAACCTTTATATTTGTAACTCTTAAAATTTGGAATCATAAAAAATCTATAGAAGAATTGCGCAATGAAAGTCGAAAAAAATACCCATGGAAAGATATTAGAATTATTGACGGATGTAAAATTGCTATTTGGTTGCAAGAATTTACAGCTGTTGCTGCTTGGTTCGCCGAGGCTATTGGGCGTCCCTTTGATGGAGTACGTGATATTGAAAATTATTGGCGTGACTATTGCGAATCTACAGATCCCAAATTGAATACAGAGTTTTTCTTGATTGGAAGAGATAAACAAATAGAAGCTTTAAATGAATGGATGGGACAAAAGTCAGGGACTCTTATTGTTACAGCAGAATCTTCGTTAGAGGCAAAATTGTTCCTCGCAGCGTATTTCTTGAGTAAGTCAATTAAAAAGAATTCTGGTCGGGTTATAATTGTTGAGAAAGTGGAGTGCTGGAATCAGTTCATCAGGAAGGAGGAAAAGAATACTATATTAATACCGGCCTTTAACTTTACTGAAGATATTCAGTGCCCTACAGACATAAAAGTTTTGATTCCTGTTTCAAAATATTCCCCACTTTCAAAAATTTCTAAAAATGTTACGTCTGTTAAAATTGAAAGAAGGATACGAACATTACATAATAAAGCACTTGAGAGTATCGAAATTGATAACTTGGATTACGGGAAAATTGAGACATCAACACGAAGAAGCTTTATGCCTTTCTATAGAGCTATTACAAGGGTCCCATCTAGAAAACAGCCTTCATGGCTTTCAAATGGAAATCCAGAAGATCTAATACCAGCGTTTTTAGCAGGAAGTTGGGATGAAAAAAAAGAAGGGGATAGGAAAGCAATTGAATTGCTATCGGGTCTTACATATGAGAACTATATAATAAAAATTCAAAAATGGCTGACTATGGAGGATGCCCCTATCTTTAAGGTCCTTTCTACATACCAAATGGTATCCATAACCGATTTGTGGACATTTTTGTATGATTCACTCTCCCCTTTGCAAGTAGAACGATTTAAAAAATGCGTACTTTTAGTTCTTAGTGCTGAAGATCCCACTTTTGAATTGCCGGAAGAACGCTGGTTTATGGCACCAATCCTGGGCAAGGGAGCAAAATATTCATCAGTATTAAAAGAAAGTCTGGCTATTGATCTGATTTTATTATCCGAGCAGAAGGATAGGGAAAATATATGTAATATTGATTCAGCTGAATATTATGTTGACCATATCGTAACAGAAATTCTGGCATCTATAAAAACATGGCAACAATGGAATTCAATTGCCGAACTGTTGCCATCTTTAGCGGAAGCGTCTCCAAACTCTTACCTCAAAAAAATCGAAGCTGAAATTGAAGATCCTGAAAGCCAATTCTGGCAGCTATTTAGACCAGCAAAAGATTTGTTTACAGGGAGAAGTTACTACACGAATGTTCTGTGGGCGTTGGAAAAGCTAGTATGGTTTGATGACTATGTTATTCGTGCTATAGAATTGTTGGCAAAGATAAATGAAAAACAATTCCAGTATAAACTCGCAAACACACCAATTAATTCGTTGTATTCAATATTTTGTGTTTGGTACCCACAGAGTTGTTTGAGTTGTGACCAACGTATTAAGTTAATTCAAAGAATTTCCAAAGATTATCCGAAGACAGGGAAAGAACTAATTGCTAAGTTAATTCCTTCAAAAGGCGAGACATGTACTAATATTGAGGAACCAAGGTGGCGGCACTTCGAAGGTAAAACTAATGAAGGAACAACGAATAAGGAGTATAGGAATACAGTCAAGGCGATTGCAACGATAGCAATTAGTACTGCTGATACAAATGCGGATTGGCAAGCGATAATAAATAAAGCAGATGTATTTTTTGACTTGGGAGTTTCTTGGCTAGAAAAAATGATAGCATATTCCGAAAAAATATCAGTGCTTGACAAAATTGAGATTGCTGATTTGCTTCGCACAGAGATAAGCAGTAATAGAAAATTTTACAATGCAGAATGGGCAATGCCAGAAGATCGTATATCGGAAATGGAGAGTGCTTTAAATCAGATTCTGCCTGAGAGCATTGAGCGGTATTCCTATCTGTTTAAACAAAGTGTAAGCCTGATAAAGCCGATTCCTTATAAGCGAGGGCAGTATGATTATGAGTCTCGATCTAAACAGCTCCATGATCTCCGTGTCAATACAATCCAAGCCATGCTTGAAAGGTATGGAAAAGAGCTTTTGATAGACTTTGCAATGAAGGCAGAAGCAACAGAAGAACTTGCTACAATTATCGTTCAAAATATAATGAAGGAAAACTATGATTTTTCGTTGTTGATAAAAATGAGAGACCAAAATCCTAGATTGTGTACCGATTCGCTAAACAGACTCTATTCATTTAATGGAAGCGAAGGGCTTTTTAGTGCACTAAAGGATTCTCAATTATCAGACGAAGAGATAGGCTCAATTTTAATCCAATCACCACTAACATTTAATGAATGGGAAAGGATTCAAGAATTTGGAGAAAAGACTGCAGAATACTATTGGCAACATGTTGATGCCGCATTTGCCTTCTATAAAGAATATGCACATCAGGACTATTTAGTTGATCAACTTCTAAAGCATAATCGGCCTTTTTCAGCAGTAAAGGCGATATCATATACAGAGTATTGCAATACCGATATGATTATTGCTGTTCTAGAAAAATGTTGTGAACGGCATAGCTTTACGGAGGATTCAGGAAATTCAATTAAGACGCTTGCTCCATACGGGATTCGATATTTATTTGATAAGCTATATAGCAATCAAAATATAGATTTGGACAAGTTGATTCCGCTTGAAATGGCATTTTTCACATTTTTTGATTTTCAATATATGCCAAAGGGAATTGCTAGATGCTTTGAAAAAAATCCGATTGACTACGTCCATTTTATAGAGTGGGCTTACAAAAAGGACAAGAATTACACGGCAGAAGAAGGTGAAGAGACCAAAGGCGTATCCCCGGAGCAAGCGCAAATGGCTTATGAAATACTCCATCGGTATAAAGAAATCCCTGGTTGCAATAAGAGTAACGTTTCAAGAGAAAAATTTAAACAATGGGTTTCAACAGGATATGACTATGCTCAACAGATCGGTTTGACTCGTCCGTTTGAAAGTTGCTTAGGAAATTTATTAAGCTATGCGCCAGACGGAGAAGATGGCATTTATCCCCATGAGGTTGTAAGAGAATATTTTGAAAGTGGTGTTAGCCAGACAGTTATAAATGGTTTTATGATTGGAAGGTACAATCAACGTGGAGGGTATGCTGTGACAGCTGGTGTGGGTGAAAAGGCAATAGCAGAAAATTATCGTAAAAATGCGGCTATTTTACGCATGGATTACCCCCATACTGCTGCTATTTTAGACGAACTTGCTAAGTCATATTCAAGAGAATCAATATATGAATACAAAAGAGATTTCCTTGATGGTTAATAGAAAAAGTCCATAGGATAAGTGCGCCCATTTTTAGCCGCTCGGTTTCTGGCAATGCCGGAACTGAGCGGCTTTCTGCTTTTCCCCCTCTCCACACCTCTCCCCCTAGTATAAACTTACCGGCTGGGAAGAAAAGTTATCTACCCGCCGTTTACATAGATCCGCAAATCTCAACGAAAAACGAAAGCGAGGCAAAAACCATGAACATTGGCATCGATCACGGCTACTACGCCATCAAGACGCGGCATTGTTCTTTCCCAGCCGGTCTTACAACCTACGGCAGCCACGAACCTTACACCCGCCAGGGACTCCTTGAGTCCGGCAGGTGTTTTTTTGTTTGCGGAACCGGACGGCAGCCGATCCAGCGCGACAAAACCATCAACGACAACTACTACCTGCTGACGATGGCTGCATTGGCGCAAGAAATCCGCAGCCGAGGCGCACCCACCGAGTGTACGGTGCGGATCGCGGCGGGGCTGCCGCTGACCAGCTATGGCCGGGACAAGCCGAAGTTTCGCAGCTACCTGCTCCGTCCTTCCCAGCCGGTCCAGTTCCGCTACGAGGGTGTGGAGTACAGCATCACCATAGCAGATGTGCAGCTGTTTCCCCAGGGCTTTGCCGCCCTGATGGCTGAGCCGGACCTGCTGACCGACGAACCGTCGCTGCTGCTCATGGACATCGGCGGCTGGACGGTGGATCTGATGCGGATCGACAACGCCCTGCCGGTAGCGGAAACGGCGCATAGCCTGGAACTTGGAATGATCCGCTGCATCGATGAGATCCGAGAACGGGTCCGCCAGAAAACCGGTCTTTCGCTTACCGATGCTCAGATCGAACAGATGCTGGCGGGCCAGCCCTGCAGCCTTTCGGACGAGGTTCGCAACATCGTGAACAAACAGGGGCGCCTGTATACCGAGCGTTTGTTTTCTGCAGTCATGGAAGCGGGCTTCGATCTTCACGCTATGCCTCTGGTCATGCTGGGCGGTGGGGCCTGTATCGTGAACCGCCACGTCAGCCCCAAAGACGGCCTGTGTCGGGTTATTCCGCTGCTGGACGACCGGGTAAATGCCATCGGTTTTGAGCGTGCCTTGGGCCGCGTTCAGGGCGCGGTGAGCGAGGTGTGAAACGGCCGCAATATGTTTTCCGGCCACAGCTCAGTATCCCGGACCATCGGCGAGCCTGGACCTGTCTGCAGCAGATGCCGGCAAACCAGCGCAAAGATTTTCTGGTCAGGGCAATCCTGGCCGAAGAACAGCGGGAAGCGTTCAAGCAGATTTTGCGGGAAGTAATCCATGAAGAATTCGCGCAAGTTGGTGTGACTCAAATACCTCCGCAATCAGCTGAGGAGAAAGAGGTACCGAAGCAAACCCTTGACTTTTTGGCTTCTCTATGCGACTGACTAGGTTATGCAACTACGTCCTAAAGCCTTGCAGGTTAACCGCCTGCAGGGCTTTTTTCGTGTCCATTTGAAGGGAGGGATGCCTTTGCTTGTGCTCTAAATAACAACACAATCATCAGGAAAGGAGAGGATGCGTAAGACCATTCACTATATTGACATGTTTGCCGGCATGGGTGGCTTCCGGGAGGGGCTGACCAGAGCCGGCGATTTTGTTTGCATGGGACACTGTGAGATCGACAAATACGCCGACCGCAGTTACCGCGCTCTGTTTGACACGGAGGGGGAGTGGTTCATTGACGATGCCCGAAAAGCCGATCCCGATACAATGCCCGACTTTGAACTGCTCTGCGGAGGATTTCCTTGCCAGGCTTTCAGCCTTGCCGGCAACCGACGAGGGTTCGGAGATCCCCGCGGCACTCTCTTCTTCGAGTTGGCCCGACTGGCTGAAGCCCGGAAGCCTCGCTATCTGCTGTTTGAAAACGTACCCGGCCTGCTTTCTCATAACGGCGGACGGACGTTTGCGACGATCCTCCATACGCTGGACCGACTGGGGTATGGCGTGGAATGGCAGGTGCTCAACAGCAAAGATTTCGGCGTCCCTCAGTCCCGCCGCAGGGTGTATATTGTCGGATATCTTGATGAGCGATGTAGAGGAAAAATACTACCTTTCACCGACACAACAGGAAATGCTCTTGCACAAATCCGACGAGGGGCCCAGGGCGAGCGAGTCTATTCCCCCGAAGGGGTAAGTTGCACCCTGGCTGCCCAGGCAGGAGGATTTGGCGGGCGTACCGGTTTGTATGCCGTAGGATTGCCTATCAAAGAAGTGACCCGGAAAGGCTACAAGATGGCCTATGAAGGGGACAGCATCGACATCAGCTACTACAGCACCAATACCCGGCGTGGCCGGGTGGGGCATAAAATAGCCCATACCCTAACCACGGGGGCAACGCAAGGTGCCCTCTGCTTCATCGATATGAACCGCAATCCCAAAACCACCGAAATCGCCCGTTGCCTGACCGCAAAGCAGAGTGGTGGGATTCACCATCATAAGCGGGAGGCTTCCGGAGTGCTGCACAATGGCCGAATCCGCCGCCTGACCCCACGGGAGTGCCTGCGCTTGCAGGGCTGGACGGATGAACGCATCGACAAGGTGTTGGCCATTCAGAGTGACAATCAGGTCTACAAACAAGCTGGGAACGGTGTGACGGTCAATGTGGTGGAAGCCATCGGGCGTCGGCTGATCGAAGTGGAAATCCAGCTGCTGCAGAGATAACGAAAAGGAGTGGATAGTATCAGAGAAAATCCGGGCGGCCGAACCGCCAATCATGAGGAAAGCTCTTTTGCAGAAAATGCAGAGGGCTTTCTGTTTTCCGCAAAGTGGGAGGTTAGATATGAACCGTAAAAACTGGATTCGGCTGCTCTGCACAGCATTGGCAGTGCTGCTTTTCGCTGCAGGAAGCGGCGTGAGCTTTGCTATGGCAGAACAGCCGAAGCAAGAAACGACAGTTACCGAAGAACAAACTGCTACACCCGAAACGGCCGAATCTGCAAGGCTGAGTCTGACCGTTCTAGACTCCGACTACTCCGGATCTGAAAACGGAAATATCGATGAGAGTTTGTTCGAAAGGGAAACTGATCATGCTGAGATTGCAGCTGGCAAGCTTGCTCCGCTTCTGCTGCAGGTAGATGGACCCGCACACGGCAGCAGTGTGACAGTCAAGCTGGATGAGTCTGCCCAATTCTGTGACCCTCGCGGTCTGGAACTGTCAGGGCAGGAATGGAAGCGCACGATCCAGCAGGAAAGCCGGTCCGCTTGGATGCTGTATGTGACGTCGGACACTGACTTTACGGTGACGGCCACCTATGAGGATCAGACTGGAGCTCAGGTGACTCGGACCGCGAACATTACGATGAAGGCCACCCCAACACTGTTTCGGGCTGCACAAGCTGGAGTTACTGCACAATACCACATCACCGACGTATCCCAGGTTGGTGGTGAGTGGCTGATTACCTTTGAAGGCGAAAACGAGAGTTACTGCATGGATGAAGGACTCAATGGGCGTCCTTCGTCGAGTGTGTATTGGACCTACTACGGCACAACGGACCTGCTGGATAAAGCGGCAGCAGCTGGCTGCACCAGCAAGCTTGATGTGCAGAGATACGTCTGGGAACATCGAGGGGAGGCGAGCGATTCCGGCAGTGCGTATGTCTATGCGGCTTCAGAACCGGGCTGGCAAAACGTGGTGACACGGTACGCCCCGGCGGATCTGCCTACGGAGCCGGGAGAACCGGAAGAATACTTTGCCAGTTGGGAAGCGCCTTCTCAGTCTGCCAGCGGCAGCTTCGACCTGACCTTCACGGTCAATGCAGACAAACAGCAGCTAGAGACTGGCGAAAAGGTGGATGGTGCCAAAATTACCGTTACGCCATCCAAAACCAGCGGCAGCATCGATGGCGGCAGTTGGCAGATGAGTCCCGCCGGTGCGCAGACCATCACCACCAGCGGCCATACCAACGATGACAACTACCAGAACAATGGCGGTGACGGCACGGTGAGTTGGACGGTGCACTATGAAGTCAGCAAAACCAGCACCACAACACTCAGCGGTCAGGAAGGCCCTTTCAGCAGCCAGGCTGAAGCGAATGCGGCGGCAGAAGCAGCCAAAAACGCCGCCATTTCGCAGCTGAAGAACGAGGCTCAGGGAATGGTGGATGCAGCCATTGCAGCCGCCCGTGCTGAACTGGCAACAATCCGCTTCTCTTACGATGAAGTGGAGATTCCGTATGGCTTCGAGGAATTCAATGGCAGTCTTGGCAGTCACCAGACCATCACTGTGCCTGCCGATAGTTCCAACGACTACGTCATGAAAAATGACGAGTGGAGCCTGCAGGTGAATCTGAAAAAGGTGGACAGCGAGACCGGTGAGCAAATTGCCGGGGACGCGCTGTATGAGGTCTACGAGTGGGACACCGTCACCCAACAGTACATTCCGTTCGGCGGCTACAATCAATACACCGTTATTCGCAATGAGGATGGTACCTACTCGGTGGCCAACGGTACGGACTATGGAACCGAATATGATACCAGCCGGAAGATGTATTATACCCAGCGCAATGAGGGCAAGTTCATCATTGTCGAAACTCGTGCACCTTCCGGTTATTACGGCGACTGGACGGATGTGGAACATCCCGGCACCGCAGGTACACCTCTGGGCAAGCGGGGATACTACATCGAAATCACCAAAGCCAACGACGACAGCGTGGTCACACTGGACAACACCCATCACAGTGCTGATATTGCCACCAGCTACACGGGCGGCACCAAGCTGCTGACTTCCGGCGGGGTAGAAACCACCGTGACCATCTACAAGGCCAGTGATGAACCCGCAGCGGAGATTCAGTATCAGGAAGCAGGCCGCGTCTACAATACCGACAACTCGGGAACCGCCGCCAAGGAGGATTCTTACATCATGACTCCGAAGGAAGGTGTCATGCAGAATGACCGTTCGCTGGGAGAAATCTCCATCAGCAAGGTTGATCTGGATGCTGTGCGCTATGTTGGTGGCCGTGATACCGATGGCGATGCCATGGCCAGCGGTCAGGCTCATGCCGATGCCCGGCTGGATGGCGCGGTGTATGACCTGTATGCCGCCGAAGATATTCAGCACCCGGACGGTGTCACTGGCACGGTGGACTACAGCAAGATCACCTATGCCGACGGCACCCCTATCTGGCATACCACCATCCGGGATAACTCCGGCCAGTGGGTGGATGACTACCTGCCGGTGTTGGCCAAAGACCATCTCGTGGCCAGTGCGGTGATCGAGAACGGATGTCTTACCTTCAGCAACTTGTATCTGGGCAAATACTACATTGTGGAGCGTGGCACTGGCGTCGTTATCCCTGTAGAGGACGGCGCTTACAAGCTGTCGGGTACCTACCCTGACGTGGACGGCAAGACCAAGGAGCCGACCGGGACTACTTCCCAACTGGCCACCAACAATGCAGGTCAGTACACCGACTATGTGTACAAGCATCAGTGGTCGTACATCGGCCAGAGCAAGGCACTGGACGGCACTAAGACCTACGACGGTTACTACGAAAGCTATGCTACTGGCTACCTCTGCGATGAGCACAACTATTACATTACCCCGGCATACGCCGACGAAGGCTGGTACATCGAAAAGACCGCCTTTGAGGATAACCGTCGGGCCGAAGGCGAGCAGCTGGATACTACAACCTACAGCGCCAATTACCACCTGCACCGGGATAATGTGCTGGCAGAATCTCAGGATCAGGTGATGAAAGGCAACGTAGAACTTTCCAAGCACGTTTCCAGCACCGGCAGTTCGGATGGTATCGACCTGGAGGGGGCCGGTTTTACCTTCTACCTGATTTCCGACCTGTCCAAGGAGGACCAGTTTGCCCAGACACGCAGTGGCAAATACCTGATCAAATCTATCCTGGATGTCTATATCAACCCGGAATATGACGAAAGCCATCCAAGTATGATTTCAGCGGTGAGGCCCAGGCCATTGCCAAAACCTATGAAATCAATGCCGGAGAAATTGCCGCATACAACGAGACGCTTACAGTTGATGGCGATTTCAAAAACGGTAAGGGGGATGGCTGGGTGGCCACGGGTCGTCCAAAAGAATATCAGCTGGCGGAGATTTTCTCCAATGACACCGGCACCATCCGTGTTCAGGGCCTGCCCTACGGACAGTATCTGGTGGTGGAGACCACAACCCCTAAAGATGTATTCCAGGCGCAGCCGTTTATCGTTGATATCGATCCAACCGATCCCACAAATCCCCAGTCCGCCATGGCTAATCCCAAGGATGCCGTGCAGACCCCGTCCGACAGCTACCAGAAGTATACGGTGCTGGACGAGGAAATCGAAGTGTACCTGCGGGTGACCAAGATTGATGAGGAGACCGGCAAGGCAGTTCTGCTCAAAGGTACCGCGTTCCAGATCTATTGGATGGATGAGCAGGGCAACCACATCTACGATGAGAACGGCAATGCCAAGCTGGTCATCATGACCGATACTACCAACCCGCTGCTGCCCAAGGATGTCGACACCTTCTATACCGATGACACAGGTATGCTGGTTCTGCCCGAAAAGCTGCCGCTGGGCCACTATCGGCTGGTGGAAGTCAACGCCCCAAATGGGTTCTACAATGAGTGGGTAGCCTCGGCAGTGTATGAGGACGGCCACCTGCAGATTGATGATACCGGCAATTTTGCGGACGGCAGTTTCTATGTGGACTTTTCTGTTACTACCGACCGTGCGTACAAAGCCAATGGTGACGATAACGAAAATAGCCAAGATATTCTGGCGATCGACGAGGACTACCAGAACAACGAAACGCTGGGTGTTCTGAAAATCCGCAAGACCGGCGAAGTCCTGACCGGCTGGCAGGAGGACGAGGGCGACACCTTTGACCCGGAATTCTCCGGTGAAGCCCGTCCTGGCTACTTTGTGTATGAGGAACGGCCCATCCCTTACGCCGAATATACCATCACGGCCAATGAGGATATCTACACGCAGGACTGCCAGACAGATGCCAACGGGAACAGAACTCTTTGGTACGCCAAAGGTGATGTGGTAGCAGTTGTCCGTACCGGCGATGGCACCAGCGATATTGCTGCCTTTGCCCCGGGGCGCACCAATTCCACCTATGATTTCCTCTCGGTCATCCACGATGGCACGGTAGGTGAGGTGATCGTCACTCTGCCGCTGGGGTCCTATCATGTGGAAGAAACGACCGCTCCCTATGGATTTGTCGGCACCAAGCAGAGTTACGATGTGACTTTTGTCTGGGACAAACAGACCAATGATGTGGTTCTGGCAAAGACCATTACCAGCAATCCCGGTAATGGCTCCGCATCGGAAACCAAGAACTATGAAATCGTCAACGTAAAGGATGCGAGCGCCGCGCAGATCGATGCCCAGGTCCTGAAGTTCCACAATGAACGTGTAAAGCCCCAGCTGGACATTTATAAGCAGGACATCAAAACTGGAGCACTGGTTGCCGGTGCCGTCTATAACCTCATTACGGTGGATGACATCTACAGCGCAACCGGTGACCTCTTGTTCCGGGCCGGTGATCTCATCGCTACTTCGGCTCCCACAGATGAAAACGGCCATACCACCTTCACCTGTGATTTTCCCATGCGTGGTGAGTTCTATGGTATGGGAGGTGTTCGTATCCCAGAAAATACCACCGCCAACAGCGGCAAATACCGTATCGTGGAGCTGCGCCCGCCCCAGGGATATTACCTGGATGCACCCGATCAGGTTTTCGAGTTCGTCTATCAGGGAGCCGCAACACCTGTGATCGAGATGGAGAACACCTTTGAGAATGACGCCACTTCCTTCTTCGTCAGCAAACGGAAGCTGACCGGTGATGAAGAGTTGCCGGGTGCAACCCTTACCATTCAGGACAAGGACGGCAACGTGGTCCGCCAATGGGTCAGCGGTGATACGCCCACCGAAATCCGAGGACTGAAATTTGATACGGTATACACTCTGGTGGAGACCGCAGCGCCCAACGGATACGAACTGGCAGAAAGCATGCGCTTCAAGTTGATACAGCGCAAGGATGAAAACGGCGATCTGCTCAACGAAGCGGACGTCTATGTCTGCACCGGTAAGGATTGGCTGATCTTCGACCACTGGACGCTGTTGGAGGATGGCATGGTGGTTATGCGTGATGCCCCCAGCCCCGATACCCCGGAAAATCCGTCTTCGACTCCCACTCCGACACCGGAGCAGCCGGCAAGTACGCCTACGCCTACACCAACGCCTGTTACCAACCTTCCGCAGACGGGAGATATTCCGTGGCTTCCAGCAGTACTGTTGGGAACAGCGGTAGTGGCAGCAATGGGCTTGATGCTGATTCGGAAATGGAAACACGTTGGAGGACAAAACAGCCAGAGTAAGGAAAAATGATGATCCGGTTTGTGAAAGGAATCCTGAATGGAGTCCTTTTCATCTGCAGTATAGGATTTTTCTGGTTCATGATAATCCAACCTTTTCTAACGCAGAAAGAAGCGGAACACCTGAAAGATCAATACAGCATTTCTGTTTCGCAAAATGAATCTGTAGAGAGCAGTCAGGATACAAAAGAGAACAGCCAATTGGATTTTGCATCCCTGCGCTCTCGCTACCCGGATGTGCAGGGCTGGCTTACGATACCCGGAACCTGTGTGGACTACCCGGTGCTGCAAAGTGATGACACCGATCCGGAGCATTACCTGCGGCGCAACTATGATGGAAAGTGGCGCATGGCTGGAAGCTTGTTTTTTCAATACGACTGTACCCCGCAAAGTAGAAATAAGGTGATCTTCGGTCACAACATGAATGATGGAACTATGTTTGGTGTATTGGAAAAACTGGCGGACCAAGAGTTCTGTGAGCGGCATTCGACGGTTTTACTCGAAACGGAGGATGGCGTTCAAGAATACCGTATTGTATCTGTTTTGACAACGGATCTGTCTGGGATTCCTTTTAACCGAACCAGGTTTGCAGACGATCAGGATTACCTTACTTTTGCTGGTACTATGCTGGCGGGAACCGGGTATGAGCCACAAACAGAAAAACGCCTTCTGACATTGGTAACTTGTGCCTACGAATGGGAAGGTGCGCGAACCGTGGTTGTAGCAGTGGAAATATAAGTGTTGAACGATTATTAAACCAGAAAAGGGATGTGGTAGATGATTGAAAGTATTAATCGTCGAGCCCGGACAGTATCCCCGGGAAACGGAAATCGAAAAGAGTCTGGCAGCAGAGCAGGCCATCGTCGGCGGACTCATTGAGTGTGTGTATCCCTGGCAGGATAACGCCTGTATCGTCTGTAATGACGAGGGCAAGCTGGAGGGATTGCCCCTCAACCGAACGCTGGGGGACTATGACGTGATCGCCGGGACCTTCTTTGTGGTGGGGCTCACTGAAGATGACTTCTGCAGCCTGAATCCCGAACAAGTCAAACGGTATGAAGACCTGTACCATGACCCGCAGCTGTTTTATCCACTGGGGGACTCGATCTTTGTGGAAAACTGTTCGCCGGAACGCTATCGTCAGGTCATGAACCCTGAAGAGCACCGCGAGAAAACGCCTCCCCCAAAACAAACGTCAACCCCTGAACGATAACCCATGAGAAAATACATAGTGTATCAGGCGCGCAGCCCTCCCGGCTGTGCGCCTTTTTGTTTTACCACTCACATCAACAAACAAAGGAGAAAGCTATGCGAACTTTTTATTCTGCCGAATCTGTCACCGAAGGCCACCCCGACAAACTCTGCGACCTCATCGCAGACAATGTTTTGGATGCGTGTCTGGCCGGTGACCCTGCCAGCCGCGTCGCCTGTGAGGTCATGGCCACCCGCGGTCATATCATTGTGGCCGGAGAGATCACTACCGAAGCAAACCCCGATGTGTTCAACATTGCCCGGGACGTGCTGCACAGCGTGGGGTATGATCCCAAGAGCTTCCAGATCGATTGCTATCTTCATCCCCAGAGCCCGGACATCGCCGGGGCCGTGGAAGTGCCCGCGGACAGCCACGAAGATGACGAGGCCATCGGTGCCGGTGACCAGGGTGTCGTGATCGGCTACGCCTGCAACGAAACGCCCGAACTGATGCCCATGCCCGTGATCATCGCCCATCGTCTTACCAGCCTGCTGACCCTGGCCCGCATGACCGATGCGGTGCATGGCATCGGCCCCGACGGCAAGGCCATGGTGGTCGTGGAGTATGAGGATGACAAATCGGTGCGGGTGGCCCAGATCCTGCTGTCGGTCCAGCACGAGGCGGGGGTACACATCGAGGAAATCCAGGCTGATATCTTTGCCCAGATCATTCTGCCTGCTCTCAAAGGGATGCCTGCCGATGATCAGATGGAAGTCATCCTCAATCCCAGCGGCAGCTTCGTGGTGGGCGGCCCGGAAGACGATGGCGGCTTGGGGGGGGGCGGCCGGAAAGCCGATACCGGCCTGACCGGCCGCAAACTCATGGTGGATGCTTATGGGCCTTTTGTGAGCCAGGGCGGCGGGGCACTGTCCGGTAAGGACCCCACCAAGATCGACCGGACCGCTGCGTACATGGCCCGCTATATCGCCAAGAACCTTGTGGCCGCCAATATTGCGGACCGGTGCCGTGTGGCCTTGACCTATGCCATCGGCATGGCCAAGCCCATGGCGGTGACAGTGGACACCTTCCAAACGTGTTTTCGTTGGGATGACGAATATCTGGCAGCGGCAGTGCGCCATGTGTTCGATCTGACCCCTGCGGGCATGATCGAGACCCTCCATCTGCAGCAGCCGATCTATGCCCGTACTGCCGTCGGCGGGCATTTCGGACGTGAGGATTTTCCCTGGGAGCAGGTGGATAAAAGCAGCCTGCTGATGAGGGCTCTTTCCTAATGGCTGGTGTCAGCAAGGAACAGATCGCCGCCGCCAAAAAGATGACGGCCATTGAATTCTTGCGGCGGTATCGTTCCGCAGATCTGGTCAAGAGCAGTGCCCGCGGCGAGTTCGAGCTGCGCAGCCACGACAGCTTCAAAATCAATGGGGAGTCTAGCATCTGGCACTGGAAAAGCCGGGGCATCGGTGGAAAGTCCGCCCTGGACTATCTCGTACACGTGGAGCAGTGCGGATTTGTGGAAGCTGTGCGGATGCTGTGTGATGAGGTACCCGGGTACATTCCTGTCGCCCATGCAGATGTGGAGCAGAAGCGCCCGGAGTTCTCTCTTCCGCCTGCTGCCCGCAACAATGCCCGGGTTGTGACGTACCTTTGCGGGCGAGGCATTTCCCCGGTGGTGCTCAGTTACTGTGTGGACCGTGGCCTGGTCTATGAAAGCCTTCCGTACCACAACTGTGTGTTTGTTGGCAAGGATGAAACCGGCACGACCCGGTATGCAGCCCTGCGCGGCACCTACAGCCAAGGTCGCCCGTTCAAGGCTGAAACGCCGGGCAGCGACAAGCGGTATGGCTTCTGCATTCCGCCGCTGCATCCTTCCGCCACAGTAGCAGTGTTTGAGGCGGCCATTGATGCCATGGCTGAGATGACCCTCTCGGATAATACCGCAGACAAATACCGCCTCTCTCTGGGCGGTATTTATGCTCCGAAAGAAGAAAATGTGGAGATCAAGACGCCGGTGGCGTTGGTGGAGTTCCTGCGGCAGCACCCGGATGTGGACACCATCCAGCTGTGCATGGACAATGATGAGCCGGGCCGCTATGCGGCGCTGGCCATTGCCCGCAATCTCGGCAGCGAGTACAAAGTGTCCCTGTGCCTGCCACAGATCGAGGGTGGCGACTATGCCGACCTCGCCAAACAAATCAAGCAGGCAAGGCGAGCCTGTTCCAGGCAGCGCTTGGATGCTGTGCGGTAAGCGAAGGGAGCAACAAAAACAATGAAGGAAACATACAAGATCAAACGGCCGGATCACATTGTTTTTGGTGATCCGCTTTACTTTGAACAATTCAAGGGCGCACGGTTGAAAAAACTGGTGACAGACTATCACGTCCTCACCAAATTTGATACAGCACGCCTTGTATTGGAAGAAAAGCCGTTTTCCAACTGTCCCGACATGATGAATAGAACCATGACCCTGTACTTTGCACCGGAAAAGCACATGGACGTATATCTGTCCGAGCAGATGTATGAGGGGCAGAAAGAAAAAACCAAGGTGGTTCTGGTAGACACGGCCCGCTATCTGCTGAAGGTGGATGACCGTTCGGATGAAATCCATACGGGAGCAGATGGTGAATGGGGCTTCTTCTCAGAGGTTTACCATAAAAACGGGGAACATCGCATTTCGGATGCCGTTATCATCACGATTGCGGTTCCCGACGATAAAGACTTCACAGCGATGCGTGAGATGGCCCGGTACTTTTTTCAGGATATGGAGCCGCTTGTGCCGGAAAAGCATCGCATAAAGCGCGGGCCTGAACGGTGACATGACCGAGGCTCCAAAACACAATCATTGGAGGTGATGCGATTGAGTGAACGCATTTTCAAGATGTACTCTCCGCTGACCGGTGAACTGTACCAGGCCGGAGAGTATGAATACGAAGATTCCGTCGACGAATACAACGGCGAAGAACTGCTGCCCTATGCGAAAGACATCGAGAAGGCCGTCAAGGCCTACACCGACAACGGCACCGAAGATCTCATGAAATACTTTTATGAGAGCGAATATGTCAAACAGCACGTTCGGAGTCTGGTACCCTCGGTGGAGGTCTGGAACGGGCGGCTTTATGGTTGCACCACGGTACGGGCGGACGAAGATCTTTCGGAACCCGGCTGGGACAAGCTCATGGACTACCTGAGCGGGCAGTATTCGGACGGCTGGGGCGAGGGCTTTGAGCAGCGGGAAATCGAAACCGAAGATGGCCTGCTTTATGTGCATTTCTGGCAGGACCACGACTTCAACTTCACGGTGGAGGAAGTCACGCCTTCGAAGAAGTATGAGATCACCGACATCGAACATCCCAAAGACCCCGGCCTGCACCGCATCCGTGCCCTTCGGCGGGTAAGCGAAACCGTTGGCCCTGGCACTCTGGGTGGTTATGTCCAGAGCGAGGAAAATCTGTCTCAGGAAAACGATGGTGCCTGGATCTATGGAGAGGCTATCTGCTGCGAAAGCGCGATAGTGACAAAGGGGGGATTTTTGACTGACCATGCCCGGGCGAGCGGCTCGGCGCTGATCTCCGGAGAAGCCGAGATTGGCGGCTATGCCCGCGTACGGGATCGTGCTATTGTGACGGGTGGTACAGTTCAGGGAAATGCACTGGTTTGCGGAGAAGCTGTTGTACGCAAAAATGTTGCCACTGAATCTGTACCCCTCGTGGAAGGACACGCCACCGTGATGGGCACCGTGGCCGATCTGGGCGCGGATGCCTTTATCCTGCCGGGAAACACGGTGGATAACCCTACCAACAGTGTCCTGGCCATCAACGGGACTCATGTGCGGCTGTACAACATTGAGCAGGTCAAGCCGCCGAAATCGCCTGAACGCTGAATCATAGAAAGGATGATGCTTTTGACGAATACCCTTCATCAGACCACGTTGTTTACCTCCAACGATTTTGCCATGCCCGAACATCGGGGCGGGGATCACTGGACGATCCTGCACGGCGATGCCATGCGGATCGTTCCGCAGTTTGAGAGAAACGTCTTCGATGCCGTTATCACCGACCCGCCCTATGCCAGCGGCGGTGCCAGTCAGACGGCCAAGAACCGTTCCACTACTGAGAAGTACAGCAGCCTGCGCGGCGACAAGGCGCTGCCGGATTTCGATAGCGATCAGATGGACCAGCGCAGCTGGACCCGGTGGATGTGTGAATGGCTCCAGGTGGTGCGTGCCGCCTGCAAGCCCGGTGCGCCCATCTGTCTGTTCATCGACTGGCGGCAGTTGCCCTCCATGACCGATGCTCTGCAGTGGGCCGGGTGGACCTGGCGCGGTATCGCGGTATGGGATAAGCCGTCCGGCCGACCGCAGCGGGGACGGTTCCGTCAGCAGGCGGAGTTTATTGTTTGGGGTTCCAACGGCAAGATGCCGCTGGAGCGCAATGTGGGCTGTTTGCCGGGGGTATTTCGTCAGGCCAATCCTGCCAACCGCATCCATGTGACCGAAAAGCCTCTGCAGCTCATGCGGGATGTGGTGCAGATCTGCACGCCCGGTGGCCGAATCCTCGACCCGTTTGCCGGTTCCGGCACCACCATTTTGGCGGCGGTCCAGGAAGGCTACGAAGCGGTGGGCATCGAGCTCACCGACGCCTACTTCCAGCTTGGTACTCAGCGTGTGAAGCAGGTACTCGAATCCCAAAAGTGAATCATGCTATGATTCACTTTTCCTGAACGTTATATAAACCAACAGCGGAGTGAATCATAGCATGATTCACTCCGCCTCATTTTTGAAAGGAGACCCGATATGAAACGCATCTGGGCCTATGTGTGTGCCACCAATGACACCAATTCCAAGACTTTGCGCGGCTATTGCCGCACACTTTTCCAGTGTGGGTATGTGCCGATCTGCCCTCGTCTGCAGGATGGGCAGTTCATTGTGCTGGAAAACCCTGATGAACGCCATGCTTTCAACGAAATTGTGCGGGACAAGCTGCTCCGCTGCACAGTTTTGGTGGTTTGTGGCAAGCATTCGGATGCGACTACCAATGCGGAAGTGGGCCTTGCCAAGAAATACAGCAAGGTCCTTACCACACTGGATGGTGTTTTGCAGGCCGCCGAGAAGGGGGAAGTCCTCACCGGCTGATAGGGGAGGGGACGGCCTCTCATCTGCTGGCAGACGGTTTTGCAAGCATAGCGTTTGGATATCCAAACGCAGATCCTTGGGGCATGCCCCAAACCCCCGACGGCCTACGAGAACAGTGCCGTGTTACATTTGGAAAGGAACAGGTGAAATCATGAGTGGATTTGAAATGCGGGCACAATTTTACCCGCTGGTGACCGACTTGGAACGGCTGAAAGAAGAAGCTGCGGAAGGCGTGCCGTACCCCTTCGTTACGGAAGAATTGCTGGAGCTCTCGCCCAAAGACTACCGGCAGTTCTGCAGCGCCCTGGGTCAGCGGTATGCCTTTGAAACCGACATTCCCAAGGAAGGGTACGATACGGTGTACGGGGCCTTCCATTGTTCTCTGGTTACTGCAGTATCCGAAAAAGAAGCAATTCTCCTGACCAGGGTGGCCGCGCAGATATTCGGCGCCTATCTGCCGGACAAGACACTTCTGGATCTTACGGGGGTGCCGAAGAAGCAGGTGACCCTTGAGTCGTGCCACAACCCGGAAATTCACATCGGGCATCCGGATGCCGTCCGGTGACCGGACGGAAGCGCCGCCGTGTTATTTCCCTTCGGCTGACCGAGAAGGAACTGCAGCATCTGAACCGGCTGGCAGCGCAAAGCGGGTTATCTCGTGAAAAACTCCTGCGGGCGCTGATTATGGGTGAAACCATTCGTCCGCGTCCTTGTACCCATCATGAGGACCTGCTGCGAAAAGTGTCCGGACTTTGTAATAATGCAAACCAACTTGCTCATCAGGCTAATTCTACTGGAAGAGCAGAGCAAAAAAGCGTGGAAAAAATGATAGAGCTAACACGAAAGGTCTACAATGCTGTCAAGATAAATTGGTAAAAGATATATAAATATAATGGCCAAATGACTTATACGTTGCAGGACAAAAAGGAATCTATATCTGTGATTTTAGGTATTGGAGACCCATCGCCTAATTTCTGATACTCACCATCTGTAATTAATATTTCAAAAGTGCGTTGTCCAGGCCAAGCTTTGAGTATCCGAACAGACGAAGGCACACAATGCTTAATAGCATCGCCGATATGAGAATCCAAATTGGTTCCGAGTATAATTCCAACCAACTCGCCAGGATTATAGTCGAAATAATTTGATGTTGATTCTTCTACAATTCGCCACTCTCTTTCATATTCCCAGCCTTTTTGTTTTAAAAACCAATTGGAATACACCATTTTCTTACAATCTTCTACTGAGGGTTCAAGCTGATTTTCCATTGTCTCGGTTTTCGGTTTGGGTTTCCTTTGGAAATACTGGACCTTTTTTGCGGAACTAAATTTCCCATCTGTCCTAAAGCATAAGCATGCGCCGGTATAATTCCCTGCATAATGCGCCCATAGTTGGGGAGAGCATGGATCATCAGAAAGCGAAAGAATCCTATACTGGGCCTTGAGTCCTCCAATGAAGGGGTCTTCTCTATCTTCTTGCTTGTATATAGAACTTCCCGCATATCCACCTACGGGAATATCAATTGCAGCTCCTTCCAAGGGATCATTTAGCTCAGTATATCTAGGGAAATACAGTCTATGAGACATAAGAATATCGAATAGACGAGAAATTTGAACAGCGGTCGTAAGTGAAACATATTTGTATAAGTGCTGAGGATACGTAGAAGGTTGCTGGTCTGCAATGGATTCCGTGCTTGTATCGGGATTCCTTTTTATTTGTACAATTGTTTTTCTGAAAGCGAACATTCCATTTAAAAGCATTTTGATTTTGACCTCCTATATCCTGAATTCTTTTTCTGTCTTTAGACCTTTTCCATAACCTAGGATGCTGAAATAATTATATCAGGTGAAGAAAACGACATCAAATTGCTTAACCATGGTTGGCCCATCGGGCAAACAGTACGGGTGTGGCCGGTCAGGAGAGTGTTAACAAAATGATTCAAATCTCCCGGGAAATCTGGAAGGAGGTGAAAAATCAATGGTAAAGAAATATCAGGAAACCGCCAATTTTGTATCCGGTGTACTGGATGTTACTGAACTTCAGAATATTTCGCCGTTCATGAGTAAGCCGCAAAAGTTCTCCATACAGCGGGTGCTGGTGCTCAGTGATGCTGACTACCAGTTGTTTGTGAATGATGACTTTCGCAGACCGCCCGTCGTCATCCGCGCCAAACAACGGTACATGGGATTTGACGTGAAGAAGAAAGCCTGGAACTGCCTACTGGTGGTGAGCGAAATCAGCAAAGACGGCATTCTGGTGGGGAAAGAGCCGGACGCCGAGCGCTACTATATGGCCTATGTCCCCGACCACACCAACCTGAACCTGTCGGCTGATCTGTCGGTGGAGTTCTGGACCAACGTCTGTACTACCACGCTCCAGCTGCAGCCTTCGGCAGAAGCACATCCTCCGCTGACGGAGCAAGAAAACCGTCAACAGCACTTCGCGTCCTTTGTGGGGATGCAGCTGTCGACGGTGTGCTTTGATCTGCGCTTTATGTCCTATGACCCGGAAAAGAATGAGATGGTGACCCGCCTGTATGGCGGCCCCAACGATTACATCGAGAGCCGTGGAACACCGGAAAAGATCGCCAAGGCAAACCACTTCTCGGGCAAGCTGCGAGGTATCTTCTTCAACATGGACTACCGCAATATTAGCCATCCGTGTCTGCCGGAAAAAGTACCGCAACCTAAACGGAAAATTCTGAGAAAAACCAGAAGGGAAAGTGCACGTTGAAAAAATCGGGTGTTATACATGTTGAGAATTGGTAGTATCTGAACCCCCATTATTTGCCGTTTCTTTATTGTTGGGACTCTGGGGAGTAAGTTTGTTGATTATTTCTTGGAGATCCGCAATCAACCATTTTTTGTGCAAATTATTGAGAATTTTAGTGGGGAGGACAAGGACATCCAATTTCTCCTTTAAAGCTATTGCATTTTTTAAATCATTGGAATAGTAATCCCTTAGATTTGAAAAACCATAAACGGCACTGAGGCAATGCCTGAAATCTTGCCAATCATCAGGAGGCGAGTTTTTGAGTTTGTCAACGATAATATCAATATTGAATTTTGAAAGGAAAGCTCTTTCAGATAGAAAAGCATCCCTCCTTTCGAAAACGTATTTGTAGAGTTTATGCCCCCAGTGTAACTTTTCCTTAAGGATATTATCGAGTTGAAGGTCGTCTTTATTGGTAGATTTTTTCTCTATAAGAGCCAGCAATTCATTACATTGTTGTTTGAAGACGGAAAAGCAAGGTGAATCTTGTGATAAAAAGCTACCGTCAAACATGGACAATTCAAAGTACCTCATCTGCTCTTTAGAGATAGGCTCCATATTGTTTATGGCATTATAGACTTTGTGAAAATACTGGTCTACATCAACCGTAAAACCTAACTCAGACAGCTTATGTGCAAAGGATAATATTTTGAAAAGTTCAATGAGGGTATAGTTGTGGGTTTCAATGCAATTGGATAGTTCAGTATAAATTGCTTCAACCTTCAGATCATCCATAAGCCAATATTTTTCTGCCTTTTGAATTGGATCGAAGCTTCTTTCTCTTGGTTTGGTGATTTCATTCTGGACGTAAGAATTTATAGTAGAAATAGCACTCTCACAATCAAGTTCGGAGTCAAATACATAATCCTCAACAAACTTGAACCCGACAAACATTCTGGCAAAATCCAAGACTTTCTTCGAATAAGAATATTGCTGGTACGACCGTTTCTCCGACCAGTTAAATCGCGGACCGCCTCTCTTTTGCTGAATTGTACTGTGTAAAATTGCAATAAACAGGGTTTCTAATAGAGAGTGCCTGTCCAGTGGGTTAATGTTCATATTAAAATTAAGATTCCAAATGCGGCTGAATGTTAGGAGGGCTGATTGGAAAGAACGCAAATTCAAACAATTCTCTTGTTGAAAAACATACACGATTTTGTCGAGTGACTGGGTCAAAACTTCTTTGACTTCCTCATCCAAGGAACTCTCGGCAATTATGTGAGGAAGTATATTTTTCAACGTGGGGTGAAAATAGAGTTCCTGCCCTACCAGTTTTTCCTTGATTTCTTTATACAACACATTTTCACTGAATAGTTCTGCAGTGTGTTGCTTTAGCTGATCCGGTGTAAATTCAGTGATGTGTTGATCCACAAGATTGTTCTGCAATGTGTAGTATGGTTGGGAAGGGTCGCGTACTTTTTCTGTTAGATGTAGTTGGGGGTTTAGTACTACCTGATACTTGGCTTCCAAATCATTACGCAAAGACATTTTTCCGATAGCCTGCTGATTGGCCACAATAAGAACTTTTTCAGATTCGTGTTCAACCAAACTGTTGATATAACCTAGTATTTCATTGATAGGCAATGAGCAACGTTCTAAGTCATCAAAGATAAAAATACGTTTTCTTGAATCATTAAATTTTTTGAAAATGGTATCCCAAGGAATATCTTCTACAGGAGATTTGAAAAGTGGTTCGAGAATGGATATGCCTGTGGCATTTAGTAGAGTTTGGCCTATTGGAAGGACAAAAGAACCGATAGCTGGTAAACATTGCTTTGCAACAGTCCTTTTATCAGAGGGAAGCTTATTTGTCAAAATGGAAAGCGCAATCTTTTGCGAAACAGTGTCCGTAGAGTTGACGCCGTATAGAGAAATGTATATAGGCATATAGCCAGAACCTTCGAGGGTTGGGATAATACTTTTCTGGATGAAGTATGTTTTACCTGTTCCCCAATCACCATCGATGAGAACTGCATAGTTGTATATTCTGTTCTTTACATAGGACATGATTTCCGCAGTAATTGCATCTTCGTTCAAATATTTATCCATGTTCAACCTCCCATGCCAAGTCTTTGAAAAATATGCCTTTAATCGATAACTCAATGAAATATCTGGTATCAGTATAGCACAAGAGGCTATATGCGACAATTTACATAACATAAGGAGGTTGTATGCGGGATGGCTTATACATCCATTATCCCCGTCCGCTGCCTGGACCGAGCGGTGGACTATGTGCGGGATAAAACCAAGACGACACGCGGTCCCAAGTCTTTGCAGGACGCAGTGGACTATGCCATAAACCGAGAAAAGACGGAGTTGGATTGTTTTGAAACGGGACTCAGCTGTGTGTGCGAAACCGCCTTTGAGGATATGCGAGACACGGTACAACGGTGGCAGCAAACAGCCGGTGTGCAAGGATACCACCTTGTCCAGAGTTTTGCCGAAGGAGAAGTCACGCCGGAACTGGCTCACCAAATCGGGGTCGAGCTGGCCGAGCAACTGCTGCAAGGCCGTTTTCAAACGGTGGTTACCACCCACCTCAACACCAAACACTATCACAATCACATTGTGTGGTGTTCGGTGGCTTTGGATAATGGCCGGAAATACCACAGCAATGCCAAGTCCTACTATACTGAAGTGCGGGCACGTTCTGATGCGCTATGCAGAAAATATGGACTTTCCATCATTGAGACCAAAGAAAGCGAACAGTCCTCCATGCCGTACCACGTTTGGCTGGACGAACAGGAGAATCGTCCAAACTGGACATCTATGGTGCGCCAGGACGTGGATGAAGCGATCTCACAGGCTCTGACCTGGCGGCAATTTCTGCAGTGTTTAAGTCAGAAAGGATACACCTTCCGTTTCAATCGAAAATATCCTACGCTGAAGCCGCCCGGAAAACCTCGTCCGATTCGGTTCAAAACCTTGGGAAAGCAGTACACCCCGGAGGCTATCCAACAGCGTATCCTCTACTCACAGAAAACCTACCCCGCCGAACCACACGTCCGTCATGTCCGGCTGCACGGGACCTATCAGAAAGTGCGCAAGCTCAAAGGCTTGCGCGTTTTCTATTATCGGGAACTGTATATGCTGGGGGTCTTTCACCGTAAACCTTGGCATCCATCCCCGGCCGTGCGGGAGGAAATCCGTCAGCTCGACAAACGAATTGAGCAGTACGAATTTCTGATGAACCGGGATACCCGCACTCTGGCGCAGCTACGGGATCTCCGTGCCCAAACGGAAGCAGAGGTGCGGAAGCTGAACGCAGAGCGCAATCGCCTGTACAAAACCAATCCGGAAAGCGACCAAATCCCGCTGTTCACCCAACGTCTGCGGGAACTGCGCAAGACTATCAAATTGTGCAAACGAATCGAAGAACATTCTCTGGAAATAGCGCAGCGCCAGGAAGAAGAACAGAAGCGCCGTGCCGAACAGGAAAGGAGAAACGCTTATGAACGAAACACAATGGAAACATCGGCTCCAATACGCCCGTGACCACTATCCGCCCGGCACCCGCGTTCGGTTGCTGGCTATGCCCGACGATCCCCAGCCTATCCCGCCAGGAACGACAGGCACGGTGATGGGCGTGGATGATGCGGGGCAGCTTCTTATGAAGTGGGACAACGGCCGGTCACTGAGCCTTCTGCCCGGAACGGATTCCTTTGAGGTGATCAGCCGTCCGAAGGCCAAAGAAACTCATCAGCGCAAAGGAGAAGCCAGATGAACTACGGAGCAGAACCGGCAGATCAGGTCGTTCGCTACTCGCTGGAGGGCACCGAGGTTGCTCTGCGGCTCTCGGGCAGGGCAGCGGTCACCTTTGCCAAGTTTGTGGCCGCGGTGCTTCAGGATCAGAAAAAGACCCACGGCAAAACCAGGCTGGTCCGCCTGCTGCGGGAAGGCAAGCCGCTGAAGTTCTTCTCGGTGGAGAAAGAGCGGATGCGGGAGTTCGCCCACGAAGCGAAAATGCACGGCCTGCTGTTTGTCCCCATGCGGGACAAGACCGATCCCGACCATATCGAGATTGCAATCCTGGCTGACGATGCCTCCAAGGTCAATCGTATCTTTGACCGCCTGCAGCTGGATGTGGTGGACACCGGCATAGCAGAAGCGGTGGGCGAGGTGGCGCAGGACATGGAGGCTGTGCCCACTGAAGCACCAGACACTCCGCAGAAAGACCCTCGGAAGGAGGAAGAAGCACCGGTTTTTCCTTTCCCGGCCCGTCACCAGACGGAGCCGGAACCCGCCCCTCCGTCCATGCCTTCCTCGAACAGCAGCGAGAAATCGCCGCCTATGTGGCCCGGATTCCACGCCGACCAGGTGCGGGCCCGGGGTAAGCGCCCCAGCGTTCGGCTGGAACTGGGCGAGATCCGCGCCATTCTGGCCGCCCGCAAGGAACATTCTCCCATGCCCAGATCGCCCATCCGAATCCGTCGTGACGGTCTGGTACGCGGGTAAAAGTTTTCCGATTGTTTTCAATTGGGGGATGGCTATTTGTGCTGGCGCGTGATACTGTTTCGGTAAAACGAACCAAAGGAGGAACCCCAATGAGCGAACGAGTTATGAAGATAGACCGGAACGACAAAAGCATCCTCATTCGCGCACTCCATGCGCAGTACCGCGAGAGAAAGGCCAAGGGCAAATCCTATACCGAAATCGGCCAGCTGATTCTGCGCATCGATGCCACGGCACCCGGACGTCTGTGCCTGGGGGATGACGAATACCTGTTGGCAAGGAATGCCCTCAATGACCTGCGCAACCAGCGCATTGCCAGCGGCGGTTACACCGATGCCGCCGACGCGGCCCTTGCCAATCTGCTGCGCGCCAAAGTGCCGTTCCATCTCTTCGGCCATATGCGCTGAATTACCATCTATATCCTGCCAGGGAAGTTTTCCCTGGCATTTTTATTTGATAAGGAGGGATGTGTTCTGAATACTGATGATTTCTGGAACCTGCTTGATCAGATGCCGCACCAAAGCAGCAAAGCCCGCCGCAAACCGGCAGAACGCTGATTGCAGAAAACACCAACCCCTTGGTGGATCTGGCTGCTGCCTCTTCCGCTGATTTGGTGGGTCGCAGCTGCTCTGGCCATGCGCTGGCAGCCCGGTATGAATCTGTCCGGTCTGCTGAACGCCTGCAATGAGATGCTGGCAGAGCCGCTTCCCTTTGAGTGGAGCAACCAGACCCCGCGCTTCCTGCTGATCTTCACCGGCCTGTATGCCGTGATTGCCCTGGCCGCGTCCAGTGAACACCGTAACACGCGCCCCGGGGAGGAACACGGCTCTGCCCGCTGGGGGAACGCCAAAGAACTCAACCGCCGTTACCGCGATACCCAAGGCCCAAACCTCCTGATGACGCGCAACATCCGCATCGGTGTGGATGGCTATAAGCACAAGCACAATACCAACGTACTCGTTGTGGGCGGCTCCGGCGCCGGCAAGACCCGGACGTATGCAGTTCCCAATGTGCTGGAAGCTGGCTGTTCCATGGTCATCACAGATCCCAAAGGAGAAATTCTGCGCAAGACTGGCGGCTTTCTCAAACGAGCGGGATATGAAGTACGGGTGTTCGATCTGCTCAACCCGGATGCGTCCTTCTGCTATAACCCATTCCGGTATGTGCGGGATGACAAAGAGGTGTTGCAGCTGATCACCAACCTGATCCAAAACACCACGCCGCCCCATGCGCAGAGCTCCGACCCGTTTTGGGAAAAATCTGAGACTGCATTGCTCCAGGCTCTTATGCTGTATCTGCTGCATGAGGCTCCACCGGAGGAACAAAACTTCGGCATGGTTATGGAACTGCTGGGGAGTGCCCAGGTCAAGGAGGAGGACGAGAACTTCGAGTCGCCTCTGGATATCCTCTTCGAGCGTCTGGCCATGCGTGACCCGGAAAGCATTGCGGTCAAGCAATATGGCATTTACAAGCAGGCCGCCGGCAAAACCGCAAAGTCCATCCTGGTGAGTGTCGGGGTCCGGCTTGCTGCCTTCAACCTGCCGCAGATTGCCCGGCTGACCATGACCGATGAACTGCATCTGGACGATTTGGGAGAACGCCGGGTGGCCCTGTTCTGCTGCATTCCAGATTCCGACAAGAGCCTGAACTATCTGGTGGGTATGGTCTACACCCAGCTGATCCAGACGCTTTTCTACCAGGCGGACCGTGTACATCGGGGAAGGCTCCCGGTGCCGGTCCACTGCCTGATGGACGAATTCCCCAACATTTCACTGCCCAAGGATAGCTTCCAGTCAGCACTGGCGACCATGCGTTCCCGCGGTATCTTCTGCTCCATCATTGTGCAGAACATTGCCCAGCTGAAGTCCATGTACAAGGATAGCTGGGAATCGCTGGTAGGTCTGTGCGATGAGTTTCTCTACCTGGGCGGCAATGAGCAAGGCACCCACAAGTATGTGTCCGAGCTGATCGGCAAGGAAACAGTGGAAACCACCAGTCGAAGCCTTTCCCGAGGACGCAGCGGAAGCAGCAGTACCAGCCACCAGCAAACGGCCCGCGACCTGATGACCCCCGACGAAGTGCGCCTGCTTTCCAATGACAAGGCGCTGCTGTTTGTGCGCGGGGAACGTCCGGTCATGGACTGGAAGTACAATCTGCTCCGGCACCCGAACATCCGATTCACCGAAGATGGCGGCGCACCGCCCTATGACTACACCGTCGCACCGGATGCTCACGAGGATCTGGCGGGCAATGCCGAAAACTACGAACTGCTGGACATGGATGATTTCCTGCCGGCAGCCGAACAACCGAAACCCATGTTTACTTATCCAAGGAGGAATGCCCATGCATCGCAACAAGATTGATATGCCCCGCACCAAACGTCTGACCCGCCGCGCCTTCGCGCTGTATGCCGCTCTGGTTCTGGTCTGCTGCGCCGCCACGCCGGTGCTGGCCGAGGGCGACCCGCTGACTGTTGTCAACAACCTCAGTACCTTCATCTTTTCCATCATCCGGGCCATCGGCCTGATCCTGCTGGGCTGGGGCATTGTGCAGGTGGGCCTGTCGCTGCAGAGCCATGACCCCAGCCAGCGCAGCCAGGGCTTCCTGACGCTGGCCGGCGGTATCATCATCACCTTCGCCAAAGAAATCCTGGACCTGATCGTTGGCACCGGAGTTTGATGCGCCGGAATATATCAGGAGGGAGGTGATGCACCGTGGATGACAGCTGGATCGTAAGCAACCTCAACGCTGCTCTGACCACCTGGAATGACAAGCTGGGAGAGATCTGGCAGCTTCTGACCCAGAGTCCGCAGACCTTCAAGGATGGCCAGGTATGGGCTGTGATGGTGGGGATTCACGGGGCCTTGCAGGCCATTGGCTACGGGCTGCTGGTGCTCTTCTTCGCAGCCGGTGTGGTCAAGACCTGTGGCACCTTCGTGGAGGCCAAACGCCCCGAACAGGCTCTCAAGCTCTTTATCCGCTTCGCCCTGGCCAAGGCTGCTGTGACCTATGGCCTGGATCTGATGCTGGCCATCTTCCAGATCGTGCAGGGGATGGTCTCCACGGTTATTAACCAATCTGGTGTGCTGGGAATGAGCGCCGTTACACTACCTCAGGAGTTGATCGACGCCATCAATGAGGTGGGCTTCTGGGACTCCATCCCGCTCTGGGCTGTGACGCTGATCGGCGGGCTGCTCATTACCGTACTATCCTTCGTGATGATCCTGACCGTGTATGGCCGGATGTTTTCCCTTTGGATGTATGCGGCCATTGCGCCTGTTCCGCTTTCGTCCTTTGCCGGAGAACCCACGTCCAATGTGGGCAAGAACTTCCTGCGCAGTTACGCCGGAGTCTGTCTGCAGGGCGTGGTCATCGCCCTGGCCTGCATTATCTTCTCCGCCGTGTCCTCCAGCCCGCCCGCTGTGGATACCAGCGTCTCGGTGGTGACCGCCGTCTGGACCTACGTGGGAGAACTGGCCTTCAACCTGCTGGTCTTGGTCGGCGCGGTGAAGGGGTGTGACCGGATCGTCAAGGAAATTATGGGGCTATGATTGTGAAAGATAATTCTTAAAATTGTTCGTTGAATTTGATTCAAAATTCTGCTATACTAGATGGCAGAAAGGATGGTGTTCTCCATGCCGAATATCAAACCAATCTCTGATTTGCGCAATTACAATGAAGTCTTGCGGGATGTTACGGCCGGAGAACCGGTTTTCTTGACCAAAAACGGCCGCGGTCGTTATGCCGTGGTGGATATTCAGGAGTACGAGAAAAGCCAGGCAATGGTCAAATTGCTGACCGAACTGGCCCGTGGCGTTCGATCCGGGCAGGAAGAAGGTTGGCTCGCACTGGACGATGTGGAAAAGACACTGCTGGGGTGAAATATGGCGAAGGTACAGATTTCTCCGTTGGCACAGCAGGATATGCTGAATATCCGGCAGTATATCGAAACGGAATTGGGCAATCCAGTAGCCGCCCGGCGTACTGTCGAGCGAATCCTGAAGGCAATTCGCCAGTTGGAGCAATTTCCGCTGTCCGGGACACCTTTGCAGTATAACGGAGTAGATACCGGGTATCGCTATGTGACCAGTGGTAACTATGTGACATTTTACATTGGAACACATACCACCGCACAGGTGGTACGGGTGCTGTATGGTCGACGTGATACCATCCGTATCTTGCTGGGATGTTCGTTCCAACCAGAGGAAACAGAAGAAGATATAGAGTAAACCGAAAGGGGCAGCCAGGCATGGCTGCCCCTTTTCCTATTAGAATCAGAGGTGACGCTTATCGAAATCAAAATTCCCAAAGAAGTCCGGGACTATCACGAGACCATCTTCTTCGGTCTCAACACCCGGCAGTTTATCTGCTCACTGTTGGCCCTCGGGGTGGCAGTGGGCGTTTATTTTTTGCTCCGTCCGCTGCTGGGAACAGAGGAAGTCGGCTGGGTCTGCATCTTGGCCGCCGCGCCCTTCGCGGCTTGCGGATTCTTCTCCTACCACAGTATGACCGCCGAGCAGTTGTTTTGGGCGTGGTGCAAATCCGAGCTCCTGAGCCCCAAGCGGCTGGTCTATCGTTACAACAGCTATTACTACGATGCAATCCAGGGAGGGATGCGTATGAAGAAACCAAAACAGAAGAAGCGCAGCCGTAAGGAGAGGCACCATTGATCAAGACCCTGTCCAAAGCGCGGAAACAGGAGCGTGTAAAGTTCCTCATTCCGCGCAGCGTGCAGGACTGCATTCCCATTCGTCGCATCTGGGCGGACGGGATCTTCCAGGTGGGCCACCAGTTCTCCAAGACCTGGTCGTTCACCGACATCAACTATTCCATCGCCGGCAAGGATGATAAGACGGCGATGTTCCTGGACTACTGTGACCTGCTCAATGCACTGGCCTCCGGAGCCTCGGCCAAGATCACTCTGTACAACCGGCGGATCAACAAGGAGGAATTCGAGCGGTCTGTTCTGCTGCCTCTCAAGGAAGATGGCCTGGACAACTACCGGGAGGAATTCAACGAGATGCTGCGCGCTCAGGTCACCGAGAGCAACAATAGCATCGTCCGGGAGCGGTATCTTACCATCAGTGTCGTCAAGCGCAACATCGAGGAAGCCCGCACCTACTTTGCCCGCGTCGGTACCGATCTGACCACCAAGCTGGCGGCACTGTCCTCGGTGGCGCAGGAACTCTCGCTCAATGAGCGCCTGCGGATCTTCCGCGACTTTTTCCGTCCTGCAGACCCGCCTGCTGCCGAGTTCGATATCCACCAGAAGGCCCGGAGGGGCCAACATTTCAAAGACTGGTTGTGCCCCAGCAGCATGGAGTTCACTGCTGACCATTTCAAGATCGATGACCGCGTGGGCCGTGTACTCTACCTCCAAGATTTCGCCAGCTACCTGAAAGACAGCTTTGTGTCGGAGCTCTGCGACCTGGATCGGGAACTGATGCTGTCCATCGATATTCTGCCCATCCCCACCGATGAGGCCGCCCGCCAGTTGCAGAACACGCTGCTGGGTGTGGAAACCAACGTGACCAACTGGCAGCGGAAGCAGAACGCCAACAACAACTGGTCGGCCATTGTACCTTATGACATGGAACTTCAGCGCAAGGAAACCAAGGAGATGCTGGATGATCTGACCACCCGCGACCAGAGGATGATGTTTGGGCTGGTCACCCTCGTCCATATGGCAGGTACCAAAGAGCAACTGGATGATGATACCGAATCGCTGCTCTCCGTTGCCCGTAAGCACCTGTGCCAGCTTTCCACGCTGCGCTGGCAGCAGCGGGACGGTCTGGACACCGTGCTGCCCTACGGACTGCGGCGCATCGAAGCACTGCGCACCCTGACCACCGAGAGCACGGCGGTACTCATTCCGTTCCACGCCCAGGAGATTATGCAGCATAAGGGGATGTACTACGGTCAGAACGCCGTCAGTAAGAACCGTATCGTGGTGGACCGTCGGCAGCTGCTCAACGGCAACAGCTTCCGCTTGGGCGTATCCGGCTCCGGCAAATCGATGAGCGCCAAAGAGGAGATCGCGCAGATCGCCCTGTCCACGGAGGATGATATCCTGATTCTTGACGTGGAATCCGAGTTCGGACATCTGGTGGAAGCCTTCGGCGGCGAGGTCATCCGCATCTCGGCTACGTCGGACACCCACATCAATGCGTTGGATATGGACCGCGCCTATGGCGATGAGCGCAATCCTATCGTGTCCAAGAGCGAGTTTGTCTTGAGCCTGTTTGAGCAGCTGATCGGCAGTGGGCTGGTCACGGCCAAAGAAAAGTCCATCCTGGGCCGCTGCACGGAACAGGTCTATATGCCTTACGTCCGTAACGGGTACAAGGGGGCGGTCCCCACGCTGAAAGACTTCTACCGTCTGCTCAAGATGCAGCCGGAACCGGAAGCACAGGGGCTGGCCCTTTCCTCGGAACTCTTCATCACCGGCACCCTGGGCACATTCGCCCAGCCTACCAACGTGGATACCAAGGCGCGGATTATCGCCTACGATATCCGGGAACTGGGCGAACAGCTGATGCCTATCGGAATGCTGGTGACACTGGATGCCATCTACAACCGTGTGATCCAGAACTGGAAGCGGGGACACCGTACCTGGATCTTCTGTGATGAGTTTTATATCCTGTTCCGGTACGAGTACAGCGCCAATTTCTTCTACAAGCTCTGGAAGCGCATCCGGAAGTACAACGGCCTGATCACCGGCATGACGCAGAATGTGGATGAACTGCTGCGTTCCGACACGGCCCGCCTGATGCTTGCCAACTCGGAGTTTTTGATCATGCTCAACCAGAGCGCCACCGACCGGGAGGAGCTGGCCAAGCTGCTGAACATCTCGGACACCCAGCTGGGATACATCACCAACGTGCCTGCGGGCTGCGGCCTGATCCGCTGCGCAGGAAATCTGGTTCCCTTTACCAACAGCTTCCCCAGGAATACGCAGCTCTACCGCCTGATGACCACCAAGCCCGATGAACAACTGAAAGGATGATATGAATGAAACAAAAAAATAAAGGGCCACCTACTTTGTCACAGTGACAGGCAAAGGGCGTGTGATTATGATTTTTTGTTGTATACACACACGAAAAAGTTTCATTTTCCAGCTTGCCCAGGCGTTAACCAAATGAATGAAAAAAACAAAAGTTTTACGGATGAGCCTCGTGAAGAATTGATCGCCCGAGGATATACACCTTGTGGGCAATGTGATCCGTAACAGGATAGACAGAAGCGGTATCTGCCCAATTAAGCAGATATCGCTTTTTTATAACCATTTCAATGGCAGGTGATTCAATGAAAGATAATAGACATAAGGAACCTAGGCAAAAACCATGGGGCCAGGCAGAAAGAATACAGACAGGATCCCGATTGCCGAAAACGATTGCACGGGAGGCTTGGGTGAAAAGCAAAGAAAACCTGATTCCGGCAAAACGCACAAATCCCGATAGCAACTACGCTTACGCACAGGAGATGGAAGAAGATAGTGTTCAACAAGTAGAAAATTGTTTGGAAGATGCTACTCTTTTAACGCTGCAAAAGGCAGGTGCCGCTTACAAAGACAGGATCGCCCGCAAAAGGGAACTGCATAAACCCCATCAGGAAGGTTCCCTGTATAGGAATACTCTGGAACCGAGAGAGAAGAAAACAGTAGTTCGAGAGCCCTCGAAAACCAATCCGCAAGGCACCTCAAAGCAAGAGCAGCAACGGTGCACTGTTCAGAAACAAATAGAGCAACAGGTCAAAAAAGTAGCTCGGGAAATACGTGGCGTTGATATAGATCAAAAACAACTCCGCACTGCAGCCAATACTGCCCGCAAGGGGAAAAAGGCAGGTCAAGTAACACAACGTACACAAAGAATGATCTACCGGGCCAAGCAAGCCGCTGGGGAAAGCGCAGAAGCAGCCAAGAAAGGGATTGCTGTCATACGCTCGGCGATTCGACATTGGATGACTGCCATGCAGAGCCTTGCGGCTGCACTGATTGCTGGTGGCTGGGTATCCGTGTTTATCATCCTGCTGATGTGTTTGATAGCCTTAGTAGCTGGGTCCGCTTATGGCATCTTTTTCGCAGCAGAGTCCCCTGATGAGAATGCTATCAGTGTGCAAGAGGCCGTAGAACTGCTTACCGAAGAATATCGGGACCGGTTGGAAAAAATCGAAAACAGCGTAGAATGTGACCGCCAGGAAATCGAGTCCAACGATGGTAGCTATGCCATTGTGTGGCAGGATGTCCTGGCGGTCTTTGCTTCTCAAACGGCGGGTGATGCCAACGGTACTACTGTTGCCTATTTGAACGAGGACAATGTAGATCGGCTGCGCACCGTTCTTTGGGATATGAACGAGATGGATTGGCGCACCGAAAGCCAACTCCAAGAGGAGGAACAAACAAATGAGGAAGGTGAGACAGAAACCACAACCATCACCGAAACCGTTCTGATCATTGAACTGACCCACCATACACCGGAAGAAATGCGGGAAACCTATCACTTTACAGACAGGCAGAATGAATACCTGACATTGCTCTCAGGAGAAGATACCGCAATCCTTTGGGGTAAACTGCTGGGTGGTTTGATTCAGGGAAGCGATGAACTCATGGCGCCCGGTATGGATACAGTGTTTGCAGATGGGGCCCTACAATGGCCGCTGCCGGTGGCGGGTACGATCACCTCGCCACAAGGCTATCGAACCGACCCGCTTACCGGCAAAACCAGCTACCACAGCGGCACCGACATCGCCGTGCCCGAGGGTACCCCGATCCTGGCCGCTGCCGACGGCACCGTGACCGTCGCCAACGCCCTCGACAGTTGGGGTGGAAGCTATGGCTATTACGTCAAAATCGACCATGGCGGTGGACTGACTACGCTGTATGCGCATTGTTCCAGAATCTGTGTCACAGTGGGTCAGGAGGTAAAGGCAGGGCAGGTTATAGCCTATGTGGGGCATACAGGACGTGCAACGGGAGCGCATCTGCATTTTGAAATGCGCAATTATGATTGATATACCTATATAGAAGACATCATTGCAGCAAAGCCAAGTTTGTGTCGGAAACGTAGCAATAACTGTTGCCTGCAGAATTCGTGTTTACTGCTTTGATCATCAAAACTTTGCCACCGTTGACACTTACACTGATAGGACGAACATTTTCATCACGAACGATATCGTCAACTCGTCCGACCAAGACATCGTCTACATAGATTTCAATGCTCATGTTGGCGTCACGGTTCGTGTCGTCAGAGGTTACGATGTTTGCTTCAAACGTATCATACTTTCCATCCAGCTTGAATTTGGCCCAGGCTTCCTGCCAGGGATCAAATTTATAAGAAACACTGTGTGTTGTGCCATACAGGTCTTTTACAGATGATACTTGTTCACAGCGTTCGCTATCCAGCATTTCCAAATTATCCAACCGCTTCGTTTCTACTTCATCTAGGTAGCCTTGGGCAACAACTTTATCAACTTCATCCATTGAATAGGTATTCAGAAGTACTGACTTGAGGTTTTCAACCTGTGCTTTAAGGGCTTCATTTTCGCTTTGTAGTGTTTGGGCTTCACTTGTCAGCTGCGCATTTTGAGTTTTTGTCGAACTATATACACTGATTAGCTGATCGGTTGCAGCTACCATGTCACCGGTTTCGGTTAGTTCACTAGTCTTAGCATCATCCCCTAAGGTGGAAACAACATTTACAATTGTCTGTTGTGATGCGGTCTGAAGACTGTTCACCTCGTTTTTTAACGTAGCAGCCTGCTGAGCCTGAAAGATTCCAAAGATACTACCAACAATACCGATGACTGCGGAAATGATCCCGAGAATACGATTGATCTTTTCACTTTTCTCTTCTGTTTTCATGGGTTACAACGTTCTCCTTCATTTCTATTTGTGGGCAAACGGAGCTTATAGCCGACTTTAAAAACAGTTTGCAAGGAACTGCCCAGTTTGAGTTTTTTCCTAAGCTGGCAGATATGAATATCTAACGTGCGCGTTTTCAAACCCGGCGGTGCTCCCCACACCGCTAGCATAAGAGTTTTACGTGAAAGTGTTTGCCCTGGATGCTGAAGAAAATAATATAAAAGTTGATATTCCATTTCTGGTAGATGAACTTCCTCCCCGGCGGAATACACAGTATGGGTTAAAGGATCCACCATAAGCGAATTATACACGGTCCATGCCTGTGCATTATCTGTCATTCTTCAGGTTCCGTCCTCTCATCGCATAAGAATCTTGTAAACATATAGCTAGAAACCAGGAAATAAATAAAACAGCTGCCAAGAGTAGAATGACAATCCAAGAAAAGTTGTACGGCTCACCATCAGTTACGCGATAACCTTGTGTAGTCAAAAAGGCTGCTGCATGAAACAGTGGCCAAAAACCCAGCCATTCAATCCCCCCTTCCATCCCGGAGAGGCTCAGGAGTGCGGGGAGGCAATAGGCCACAGCACTGGTGAATAAGGCCGGAAGTAAGTTGCCGAACATGCGTCCCAAAGTCAAAGTCATTGTGCCCATGCACAGACAAGCCGCTACCCGGCAAAGAAACCAGAATAACATCACATCAGACAAGGTAAAGATAGCCGGAAGGCTCTCAAATTCGGAAATGCTCATGGCCGGGGCAAACATCGCAGGCAAACCGTAGTCCCGCAGTACCTGAATGAGATGTGGCAAGCAGGAAGTTGCCGCGATGCCCACTGCTACGACAGCACTAACTAGAAGTTTCGCCCGTACCGTTCGTTTACGGCCCAGCGGCGTTGTGCAGAGGATGGTCTCCATGCCGCCGCGGCGCTCCATCGAGAACAGCCCGGAAAAGCAGAGCGCACAGGCCAATCCGGCCAGCAGCGCATCTTGCACATCAGCCTGACCAGTGAAGCCGAACAGTTCCTTGTATCCGCTTTCATATACCAGCCAGGCGCCAGGGTGTTCTTTCAGATAGTAGTTGATGTTCTGGTTGATGACTTGGCTGTAGACGCTGTACTTTTGCTGCAAGGAACTGAAGGCCAGCATTGCGTCGCTGGAAAGTTCGCCGGCTGCTACCTTCTGCTGGACTTCGAGCATCGGGGCAAATTCCTCGCCCTGCTCTTCCAGCCAATCGTAGGTCTCCGGAGTAAAGGGGCCCGAGATATGTTTCATGTAGTAGGCGTAATAGATTTCATCTGGCCCGATGTAACTTTCAGCTGTTACACCCTGGTAAACGCCAAATCCAATAAAGACGGCCAGCACCACCGCCGCGCCGTTGAGAAGCAGCAGCTTTCGTGCCTCCTCCTTAATAATAGAGGTGGCACAGGTCTTGTGCCGTAACCCCAGCAGAAACCCACGCTTGGTGGCAGACAGCAGTTGCGCGCGGGCGAACACCCAGCAAAACGAAAAGGCCAGGGCTCCGCCGTAAAGAACAGCTGCTGTCCACTCAACCAGCGGTAAACCGATAGGGTCACCGAACCAATACAGATTGCGGTAGTTCCCCAACAGCTCGTTGGTTTGCAGTAGGCTGGCAAGGTTTGCGTATTTGATGGCATTCAGCCGGCTGGTAGCCGGGATTGTGGCACGGATGCCGAACATCACGAGCGGCCCAACTAGGGCGGCAGCCCATCCGGCAGTCGCTCGGCGGGCAACCAACGCCGCCAGCATGACCCAAAGCCCCATGACAAAGGCCCCAGCCCACTTGGCTAGCAGAAAGCGGAACAGATACTGCCCAACCGTGATCTGCATGGTACAGCGCATTAAGGCGGGCACACTCTGAATCGTGCGGGTCAGCGGACCCAAATCGAAGGTGGCAGCACAGTAGGCGAGATTTACGCCGTAGAGCAACACAAGCACAGCCAGCAATGAGAGGGCAAACGAGCCCAGCTTTGCCAGCGCAGTGTGCAGACGTCCAGCGGGCAGACTGCGCACCAGCGAGAGGAGCCCGCTGTCCCGTTCCTGCCGGACGAGCAGAAGCGCCAGCACCAGCATGGATGCCAACAAAATCAGATCAGTAAAAGCATAGGAGATGGCGGTATACAACCCTTTTTGCGGGTAGTAGTCGATGGCCGTTTCGCCCAAACCGGCATACACCGCTGCTGTGACCTCGATGTTTTTCAGATCGTACCCGGTCTCATCGTTTTGGAAAATCGAGATGCCTGCCAACTGTCCTGCCTTGGTTTGCACGCTTTCCAGAAAGTCGGTGTACCCGGCCACCGTGTCATACTCATTCACCAGTTGAGTGAGCAGACGGTATTCCATCGTCAGGCTATCGGTGTAGAGCGTGTAGCTCTTGTCGCGGTACATCTGTTCGTACTGGTCGAACAGGGCGGCATTTTCCTCCCGGTAATTTTGTTGAATGACGCTGTTGCCATACGCTGAATCCCGGAAGTAGTTTTCCAACCGCAGCAAGGATTCAGTTTCGTCCAATTTGCTGTGCAACAAGTCGCCCTTGGCGGCCATATCCGAACCCAAGGCAGCCAAATCAGCCCCCACGGCGCGGTAGGCCGCAGCGGGGGGCTGGTTGGAAGTGGGACGGGTACCCATCCAGAGTAATAATAGGTTAGCGGTCACCAGCACGGCAAGCAGCATCGGGAACACACGGTTGCCCCAGACCTTGCGCAGTTCGGCAGTGAGCAGGCTCATTTCCCGTCTCCCTCCCCGAATACTGCGAGGTACACATCCTCAAGTCCCTGGCCGGGGGCGTATTTGTCGATGAGGTCCGGCACCGGGGCGGCGTCTACGATTTTTCCGGCGCACAGCAAAATCACCTCCGTGGCGACGGTCTCCACATCACTGACCACATGAGTGGCTACCAGAATAATGCGGTCAGTGGCCATTTCTGCCAACAGTGTGCGCAGCCGCACCCTCTCCTTGGGGTCCAGTCCGGCGGTAGGTTCGTCCAGAATCAGCAACTTGGGGTCGCCCAGTAAGGCAGACGCCAGCAACAGCCGCTGCTTCATGCCGCCGGAGTAGGCGGACAGACGCTTGTCCAATTCAGACGAAAGATTCACTGCCGCGGCCACGCGATCCACCTCAGCCGGGACGCTTTTGCGGGGAAGCTCTTTCAGTGCCGCCATGTAGGCCAGAAAGCGCCGACCGGTATAGCTGTCATACAACCCCTGCTGCTGCGGCATATACCCGAGCACGCGGCGGAAGCGAATGCCCCTAGCGGGTTTGCCGCACCAAAGCACCTCGCCCGAATCCGCGGCTAGCGTGTCGGTGATGATGCTGATGAGCGTACTTTTGCCTGCACCGTTGGGGCCTAAAAGGCCGTAAAGCCCTGGGCCGAGGGTCAGGGATACCCCGGCCAGGGCTTGTTTAGAACGGCTTCCAATGGATTTACGAAATAAGGGTGCGGAAATCAAGTAGGATTTTTTCAAATCTCGGATTGTCAATAATGCATTTGGCATAATTTCTCCAGTTATTATTGTGTAGAGGATGCTGTGGGAGCGATGCTATTCCAATAATCCTCTTGGGACATAATTACATACTGCTTTTCGCCTGTCGCTACATAGTGACTGTTGGCAGTTGTATCTGGCAGAGTCTCTTCACCAGATATAACAAGATACTCATTGCTGGAAATGGTAGTAACTCTTTCAAATGGGGTGTCTTGGTCGCCGGAAGAGTACAGAAGAGTCCACTGTTGAGGGGTGCTGCTTCCGGTTATCATGTAATAACCGTCTTCCATGCTTGATCCACTCTGATGTGAAGCAGTTTCAATCTTGATCAAAAGGTGTGTTGAATCAGCATCAACAAGGTTTACAAAAGCTTCCTCGGGGCTGGGAACCGCGAAACCACTAAGTGATGTTTTCTCTCCAGACAACAAATCCATCAAGCAAAAAAAGCCATTGTCCTTATATGCCAGTGTTGTCCCCTGCAGCAGTGAATCCACGGATGCGTTGTCAACAGTAACAATATCCTTCCTGTCACCAGAGACAGGGTCATAGGAAGAGTAGCAACCATTGGCGTTTAGCAAAATGATTGTAGATCCGGCACTGCCTTTAATCCATTCCTGATTTAAGGCACAAAGTGTGTCTTTTGTACCGGTGACGGGGTTTACACGCACTAATTCGGCCTTTAGCTGGCCATCTTCCGTTGCTGTATCGAGCTCACAGTAGATGTTTGTCCCATCCGTAACCAGAGGACGATTTATCTGCTGATTTGATTCAAATGTAAATGTGGTTTTGCGGTTAGACCCATCCAAACCCATCATCTCCAAGTGAGGCATGACGGTAGAGGATGTATCAGCAGAGGCATGTACGTTGCCGGGAAAAACAAGTACCAGATTCTGCCCAATTACGCAAGGCAAAATCCCGCCCGCAGAGTATGGCAAGTAACTTGTGCAGGCTTCCGTATCATGATTGCAATTTGGCTGGTTGCACAGGTAAATTTTTTCCATGGTTGCATAATCAAGATACATGAGATTAGCGGAACCGTCATCGCGCACGGAAGAACTCACATAGTAAAAACCGTCACTTCCGCTTCCGCCGTAATTCCAGCCATCACTGCGTTGCAAGGCCGTAAGCGTAACCGAATTCTGTGTAGAATCTTCTTGCGCCACTTCTTGAGAAGAAGTGTTTCCTGTTTGTGCTGTTGTGTTGGTAGTAGGACCGGCACAGCCAAATAGCAGGGCAGGGATAAGAGCTATGACGGCAATAATTCTTCTTCGCATAAGATGACCTCGCATAAAGTGTTTTAATAGTGGAAATAGTTTATTGGCAGATTGCGTCGTATAAAGGAACTACTTGATTGAGTTGCTAGGGCCCAATTATTAATAGTAGTTACACCACCCATATATCACGATAAGCCAGCCCGAAGCTCACAATTCGGGCTGGCATCTGTCAATTCAGTGAATGGGATTTGGCAAGAAAAATGTTGGGTTACTCAGGCAAGTTCATTCCATACATGTGCAACACTGCCCCAAACAACGTTGTTGCCGCTAACGTAGGCAAAGACGTTACCGTGATTTACCAGGCGGATGGTAAACGCGCTCATATCCCCAGCGTTAGAAACGACGGAATCGTTGTTATTGCTGGAAAGGTCACGATAAACATTGCAGTTGTTATTAGAGCTGTTGATGTTGAGAGTGTAAGCATTGCCTGCACTATCCGTTTTGCTGTTGTAAACTTTTTTGCCGTTGCCGCGGTTAGCAATAGACCAAATCTGGTCGCCATCACCAGTGCGGGAGTAAACCGTCACATTGCGGCTATTATAGGGTCCTCCGCTACCTTCCATGTTCAAATAGTTATTCCCGCCGATAGATTCGTTACGAATGTGGTATCCATTGTAACCATTATCGAAATCGGCAAAGGCGGGAATAGCCAGGGCGCAGGCCATTGCCAGAGTCAGGCAAACGGTCAAAATCTTTTTGGTCAGAGTTTTCATCGCACAAATCCTCCTTCTCATGAGATTTTGTGATTTGGGGTGGTTTCGGAGCAGACTAGTCATCACCCGCGCGCCAGTGATGACCATTACAAGTCGTGGTCAGTTCCCGGGTTCGCTGACCCTTTCCTGTATGCGCACTATAGCATACTGCATACAAAATTTCCAAAAAAACGTCACAAAATCAAAAAATACAGCACAAATGCAAAAACTCCCTGCTGCGGACGATGAATCCGCAGCAGGGAGCTTTTGTTTTAATTATTTATATCAGGCCAGTCGACGGTAAAAATAAAACGGCCATTCTCGAACAAGAAGGTGTATTCAGCGTGATACCTGTCCAGAATATCCCCCACATTGCGCAAACCGTAGCCGTGCAACAGCGGTTCCGGCTTGGTCGTGGCAATCTGCCCGCCTACGATCTGGACTGGGCGGCTCGGATTGATGATGGAAATAGATAATAGCCCTTGTCCATACAGGATTTGGACGCTGACCCAGCGCTCAGATTCCGGCATCTGGATGCAGGCTTCCATAGAGTTGTCAAGCAAATTGGCAAGCACAATGGTCACATCGACCCGAGGTAGTTTCAGCACCGAAAGATCATTCACACGAAACCGCATGTCGATTCCTTGCCGCTGCGCGATATAGCCCTTCTGGTTCAGCACTGCGTCAATTGCCGCGTTGTGTGTATTAACTAGCAAGATGTGTTCGCTCTGATGAACTTTCATCTCTGATAAAAACGATTGAGCCTCCTCCAGATTTCCCTGTTCTAACAATGCCGACAGAGTGGAGAGCTGTGTGCGATAATCATGAGTCATTTTCCGTTGACCTGCGTATGCCTGGCTTAGAGCCTGTATGTTTTCGTCCTGTACATGCGCACGCTCTGCAGCGGCTATCAGCTTTTCCCGGTTTACGGCGCTCTGCTCAAGGTGATCGAGCAGAAGAAGGAACACCACATCCACCACGTCGAGAATCAGCAGGCAAAAATGCCATATTTGCTGTTCATTTGGAAATGTGTAAATCTGCCAAATAATAAGCAGCGTACTCAGAGGGAAAACAACGGACAATGACACCCAGGCGCGGGCCTGTTTGCCAACGGATAACGGTGGGTGGTATTTTCGAATTATCAGTGCTACTACAAGGAACGAGAGCGGACGGAGAAGAAAGACCGCTGAATAGAGGGGAACATTCCAGATATATTCCTCGTATGTCAAGTTTAGGGCATACATGCATAAGGCGTCAAGCCAGTAAGCCGAGGAATACAGAACCGCATAGGTCGTTACTATAACGAACAGGCGGCGATCCCAGCGGCTTTGGTACAAGAGGGCGCATAATGCATAATAAGATGCTACTTCGAACAGAATCTTGGACGCGTAACCAAAACTACTCCCCACAAAAAGCGAAAACACGAAAAAAACTGATATTCCCAGAGTAACAAAAAAACAATAAGATTTTCCGAACTTTTTACGCGGAAAGAAAGCGTCCAATAGAATGAGTCCAATCCATGCAGAAACTATACTGCCAATCAAGCTGAGTAGATTTCCCCAAAGCTCTACCATAGCTGCTGCGCCTTCCAGTTGACAAATTTTTTTTGATTTTCGCGGTAATTGCGGGCACTTGCCTTCAAACTTTTTCCCGTGGTCAAAACAGCACCAGTACTTTGTAGAGATTGCAGATACGTCATGTTCACCAGATACTGTTTATGGATGCGCAAGAACCCCTGCGGGAACAACAGCTCTTCCAATTGGGCCATTGTCAGCCGCGTATACAGCTTTTCTTTCGACCAGCCAATCATGTACAGGCACTGTTCGTGTCCCTGACTTTCCGCATAGGAAATTGCCTGTACGGGGACCGACATACTCTCTCCCTCACAAAAGATTTCAACTTTTCGTTTGCGCGTGCGGCATACGGCGAGTGCGTCCGAAAAATAGCCGGGCAGCTTTCGGTCCAGTTCTGCTTTGGACAGATAGCGGAAAGCATTCACCTCATAACCTTCCGGGGCATACTCACTGAAATTGGTCACCAAAATCAGGACAGCCTCAGCGTTATGTTCCCGCATAATCCGTGCCAGTTCGATACCGTTTTTATTTCCCAAATCAATATCCAGAAAAAGAATATCGAACTTCGTCAGCACCCCGGCGCTCATGGCAGTTACATCCGTCAGGAGCTGCACATTCATAGACTTGGGAGAATAGGCTGGCAAGGCCTGTATCTTTTTCGCCATGTCCTGCGCAAAAGCGGCATCATCATCGCAGATCAAAATGTGTACCATACTTCCCCCTATGGTGGCATACTTCTCGGTAGTAAGACGTCTCTGTGTTTTCAAAATAGTAAATCCTCCAGTAATTGTCAAGGCTGTGGGGATAGTTTTCTTATTGTATAGCATAAAGCTGTCCATAAATCAAATTTTGGACAGATAACAGTCCAACCGAATTGTAAACTATACCTATGCAAGGAGGGGGGACACACATGGTAGATGAATTTGGGGCGCGTATTGCAAAACTGCGAAAAGCGCGGAATCTTTCTCAAAGGGCCCTGGTGGATCGCGCCAAGGCCCTTGACCCTAATCTGCGCTTATCCCACTCCGCTCTTGGCAGTTATGAGAGAAATTCAACCGTGCCACGCCTTGCCGAAGCCGTAGCGCTGGCTGATGTGTTAGACGTTTCGCTTGATTTTTTGCTAAGAGGGGAAGCATACCGAACCTTGCCGCTTAAAAATCTTACAGACGAACAGACACAGTTGCTTTTAGATCTTTCTGTATATTTTCGGCAGCAAAACAGTGCAGATCGGGAAAAAAAGAGTATGGAACCCACCAAAGAACAGGTGGCGTTGTTTGCAAAGTTGATGAAAGAAGTGTTCGGATAAACAGTATGCAGCATGACGCTTTTTTGCGTTCATGCTGTATTTTTTGCATTCGTGCTGTTTTTTTGGTGATTTTATTTCGAAATTGATAAAATACCAACATCAGGAGTTGATTCCAATGGAGACTTTGGCAACAAGCGTAACTCGCTTCTTTCTGCAAAAGCATTACATTGAACCAGACCAAGCCGAATGGTTTCAATACGGCCTTATCCGCCGGATGATAGGTTCCCTTACCTTCCTTCTGCTCCTCCCTATCGGAGCTATTTTTGTCGGCTGGATCGGCTCTTTCCTATACCTGTACAGCTTCCGCTTCCTGCGAACACGGACCGGCGGTTACCACGCGAAAACACCGCACGGCTGTCTGCTGACCTCGCTTGGCACCATGTTCGCGGCGCTGACCCTGGCAAAAAATCTTTATTCGCCGCTTCTCATAGGAGCTGTTTTGTTTGCCGCGGCCTTGTGCATTTTTGTACTGGCGCCCGCAAACAACGCTTCGCTCCATCTGACAGCCAATGAAATCACCGCCATTCAGCCACGAGCTTGGCTTCGCCTTGCTGGTACTGTCCTCATTGGGAGCCTGCTGTTGTACATCTGTGCGCCACTGGCAAGTTGTATGGCAGTCTCGCTGCTGGCGGTCGCTGTCATGCTCGTATTGGCAAATTTGGGGCTTGGCGCGCAGTAATGCGCTTTGTAGGCATTTGATTATTTAGGAGGGAAACTACCATGAAAACGAAAGAACCTTTTGTACAAAAGCTCGTCCATAAGGCGGCGCAGGGCATTGTCCGCCGAGAACGCTACGGCTGGCCGCCGGACAGTCCCTGGAGTGCTTACCAGCCCCACCGGCCTGAAAAGCCCCTACCTCAGCCGCAGGACAAAAAGTAAGCAAATACGTGATTTCTAATAACACCATCGCGCCCGCCGCATTTTGTATGCGGCGGGCGTTTTTTATTTCAAAATTTTTTTGTGTTTAATGTAAAGGTCTATTTGACATTTGGCATCTACAATTTTGTCAGAGCCAAAATGAGGTGGTGAAAGGAAGTGGACGCGAACTGGCGAAGAGATGCGATTGTTGAGCTCCTTCGCCAGAAAGGAAAGGTGAAAGCTCGAGAACTAGCCAAGCGTTTTCATGTGACACGTCAAACAATCTGCCAAGACATAACTGTCTTATCGCTTCACTGCGATATTTACACAGAACGCGGTCAGAATGGTGGAATCTACCTTTTAGAAAAAAAGAGGCCCATTCGTAAATCGCTTAGTTCATCTCAGATTCAAGTACTTGAACAACTTTTGCCTTCTTTATCAGAGGAAAAGCGTCTTATCATTCAGTCCATTCTTCATGATTTTGGCTCCTAATAGGCAACGTGCCTTACCTTGACAACTAAATACCCAGCACGGAGGCACGTTCCTAGTGCAGGAAGCGTAATCAGAGAAGCGCCATGACGTAAAATCAACACCCAGCAAGATGGGCGAGATTGTACCGAGCGATCCATTCTACTGAAAAAGCAGCGGCAACTGCTTCGCCATGATCTGCAAGGGAGATAATGATACGCCTGTTGCCCCGCACATCAGACGGGGTGGCCGACCTTGGGTTGAAATCCTTAGACCCCTGGAACACCAGTGAAAGCTGCGAAAGTGGCTTGCCGAACGAAAGTGAACCGTGTTCCCCAATGCCAGGGGGCGAGCAGCAAATATGGCATTTCTGTATGTTATTCTTTTTTTCTGAACATCAACAGCTCCATGTGTTGATGTCGAACCCGTGCGGCGCAGTGCAAGCCACTGCGCCGTATTATTTTGCCATCAACTCAAACGAGGAGATGATTCTATGACAAATCCGGAAACCGGTTATGAAAAAGCTCATCGTCAGGTTGAGCAGATCTTCCGCCAATTTTTCCCAGCCAGGGGGATGGTTACACGCGAAGGGCAGATCCGTCTGTGCCACATGATGCTGGACGCCCTGTTTGGCCTGGATGTGGCCCTGTGTGACGCCGGTGTGGGGCTGGGAAAGACCTATGCCTACCTGGTTGCCTGCGTGCTGTGGCAGCTGCAAAGGCCACGACAGATGCAACGTCCGGTGGTGATTTCTACTGCTAGTGTCGCCCTTCAAAGCGCTATTCTCACAGAGTACATACCGTTTTTATCAAACATTTTAATACAAAATGGATACATTCAGAAGCCTATTTGTGCTGTGCTGAGAAAAGGAAAAGAACGTTTCGCTTGTGATCGGCGGCTTTTGATTCGACAAAAGCAGATCGGCATTCGTGGCGAACGGTTCCGCAGGCGTGCAGCTGCCTTGCGCGCTGCCAACCAATGCCTGGACCTGGATCTTTTGCCGGGAATATCTCGTCATGATCGCCGTCTGATCTGTGTTCCGGAGCGTTGCAGCCGCAGCTGCATCTTGCACTCCGATTGCCGGTATCGACAGTATTTGAAAGATTCCAACGGTGCATCGGTTACCATTCAGGTCTGCAATCACAATTACCTGCTGGCAGACGCAGCCCACCGGCAAAACGGGTGGAAGCCCCTGCTGAAAGACTACCAGGCACTGGTCATCGATGAGGCACACAAACTGCCGGAAACAGTTCGCCAAATGAACACCCGGCGGATTCGTTCGTCAGACTTGCTTCATTTTGAAAGAATCCTGACCACCAGCCACTGCACATTGGGAGCCCAGAAGCTCCGTGGTGTAAGGATGGCGTTCCTGACAGCATTTGCGCCTGCAGAGAACGAATCGGAAAGGGAAAAATCGTTCTGCTTGACAGCTGAGCAATCCGCCGCCTTGCAGCATTTTGACAAAGCTATTCAGGAAATTTTCAGGCTGGAGAATAAGGAAGTACCGCCCGTTTTGCGCAACAAACTGAGTGATGTTCACGAACTCATTCCGCTCTTCCTTCGCAGCGATACCACTTTTGTTCGCTATGTGGAATACCATCAGGAAAATGGGGCTCTGGCCATTGATCTGTGTGCAGTGCCTTTTGATCTGCCCCAGTGCGTGTATGATGCGCTCTGGAGGGAGCAGAAACCAGCCATCCTTACATCAGGGACCCTGGCGGTGGGAGAGGATTTCACGCATACGGAACAGCAATTCGGGCTGGATCGAGGAACATCATTGCGCACGCTTCGCATCCCATCCCCCTTCCACTACGAAAACAACTGTTTGCTTTGTTTTCCAGCAACACACAGAAAGAAGGCCCCTTACAAACAGAATACGGACCGCGTGGCCCGTCAGATCCAGGAGCTGATCAACACCGCCAACGGACACACGTTGGTGCTGTTCACATCCTACGATCAGATGGGCCGTGTCTATGAAAAACTGAAAGATAAGTTCCCGGTGCCTGTGCTGCAGGCACAACGCAACCCACAGATCTATCTGGAACGCTTCAAACAACTTTCCAACGCCGTCCTGTTCGCCAGTGGAGCGTGCTGGGAAGGTGTGGATTTCCCCGGAGATATGGTCTCCTTGCTCATCATTGTGAAGCTGCCATTTCAGGTACCCGACCCGCTGGGAGAAGCCATGCGGAAGCAGTACAGCAATCTGCACAGTTATATCCAGGCTGAAGTCGTGCCTGAAATGCAGATCAAACTGCGGCAGAGCTTTGGCCGTGCCATCCGAACTGAAACCGACAGCTGCGTGGTTGCTATTCTCGACCCCCGTGCAGCACCAGGAAAGCGATATCATCAGGTGGTGTTGGAAGCATTGCCCGATATGCCGATTGCGGAAACGATTGAGGATATACACAGCTTCTTCCGGATACATAAAGGTCCGGATTACTTTTTGCCCCAAAACGATACGGAGGACAACTGATATGAAAGCGATTTGTTTTATGCAGGAAGTCAAGGAAGGCGATCTGACCATCCGTGAACAGATGCTGGTGTGCCGTAGAGCGCTGTGCAAACTTCGGTGGCCGTGCGTGCTGGAACTGTTTGCGCAGGCCGGCACAGAGGAACAGCCTTTGTCCCTCAGACCGGGCATGGTGGAGCTGCTGCATGCCGTCGCCAACGGAGAAGCGGACGTCTTGGTCGTTGTAGATGCAGCACATCTGTACTGTGGGCGTCCGGAGTTGGAAGGTTTGCTGGCATCGCTTTTGCACTATGGTATCCATACCTTCGGGGCAAAGGATGGAAACTGGATCGAGCCCGGCGGACGTCGCTGGATGGTCCTCCCCGGATATGATGAGGAGGTCTGGAATGGTTGAAGATAAGGAAAAGCATCTTTTCTTTCCACGGGTGTGGCTGTATGCGCGAACCAGCACAAAAGACCATGATGTAGTAGATTGGCAGCTAAGTGAATTAGCTGACTGGGCAGCACAGGAGGGGTACAGGGTTGTGGGCAGGAGCTATGACTTCGCTTCGCCAAAGGTAATATGGTGTTCTGGTTTATCGGCCATGTTGCATGTAGTGCGACGAGGAGAGGTCGATGCGGTGGCCGTAACTTGGATCTCGAGCTTGGGGCGCACAAGGAAAAAACTGATCAAGATCTTGGCAACTTTGCAAAAGCACAATGTGGCTTTGATTACAACAGAAGAAAATCTGCGGTATCAGCTCTACCTGTATGGTCTGGATACAGTGCTGGTCAAGCATACCATGAGAAAGGCGGATGAACGGTCTTGCCCGACAGCATAAATTTAAAGACGCGCTATTACTCGATTACAGAATTGCCTGTAGTTATGAAAGTGTCGGATTTACAAGCCTTGTTCGGAATTTCACGGAGCGCATCATATCGGTTACTGCATACACCCGGATTCCCCGTGATTCGTGTAGGGGGCATGCTACGAATCCCCAGGGACAGACTTTTTGATTGGATGGAACTGCAGTCCCTAGAAAATACCCCAAACCAGAACCCGAAGATTGTTGGTATTTGATATAGCTTTCTGCTCGGCTTTCGAGTATTGCTTGTGTTGCAAAAAAATAAGAAGGAGCGTTGAAAAATGGAAGGCAAAACGAAAAAGCCGATGCATCGCGGTCACAATGAAGGCAATATTCGCCAACGTACGGACGGGCGATGGGAGGTACGCCTATCGGCCGGCATCGACTATAAAACCGGCAAACCAAAGCGGACTTCTACCTGCTGCAACACGAAACAAGAGGCTATTGCGATCCTTCAGGAGCAGGCGCATGATATCCGTGTGAATGGTTGGCGCGACCCGATGTCTGTGACCCTGGGAGAGTGGTACGAATATTGGCTGGTCACATATATGAAAGACAAGGTCAAACAGTCCACTTACATGAGTTATCGCGGGTACGGGAATAAACATTTTTGTGTGTTGTACAAAATACGCCTGAAAAAACTGGAAGGCCGCATCCTGCAGGAGTTCTACAATTACAAATATCGGGAAGAGGGACTGTCGGCTAAAACGCTTCGCAACTACCACATGGCGCTGCACAAATGTCTGCAGCAAGCAGTAAAGGAACGGCTGATCGTAACCAATCCCTGTGATGCGGTTACCTTGCCATCGGGAGAAAAGCCGGAAATAGCGGCTCTCACCAATGAACAACAGCGTGCACTGGTGCAGATCAGCTATCGCCACCGTTATGGTGTGTTCGTACGGCTGGATCTCAGCACGGGACTTCGGATGGGCGAACTGCTGGCGCTCAGATGGGAAGATATCGACCTGGTCGGCGCCCAACTGACAGTAAAGCGCACGATCAACCGGTTGGCACGTTATGAGCAGGACGAGGGGAAGCACTCAACCGAGATTGTGTTTGACACCCCCAAAACCCAAAATGCCCGCCGGACGATTCCTTTGACCCGAAGCGTCATCGAGGATCTCAAAAGGTGGCGCAGCATTCAGCTGGCCGATCAAAACGCGGCCGGCGCAGCATACCAGGACACGGGCTTTGTGGTTACCAATGAACTAGGCATGTATTTTGAGCAACGCACATTCAAAGACTATTACAACCGGATGCTGCAGGATGCAGGTATAGGTCACTTTACGTTCCATGCGTTGCGTCATACCTTTGCAACCAGAGCCCTGGAAAGGGGAATGGACTACAAAACCCTGTCCGCCATCCGGGGGCATTACTCCGTATCATTCACGATGGATACTTATGTGCACAGCATGGATGAGCACAAGCGAAACGAGATGGATAAAATGGATGACCTGTTCGGGATAAGCCTGGAGATCTCGGTAGAGCAACAGCCTTACCCGGTGCTGTTCACCGTCACAGAAGAGGGATGCAAAGCCTTTGCGCCGGACTTCCCGAAAATACAGATTCAAGCCGGCACAATGGAAACAGCCCTGATGGAAGCGAAAAAGCAAATCCAAAAGGCGCTGAGCCAGTTCAAATACCCGCCGATCCCCACCCGGCAGGAAGACATCGTGGTGCAGGAGAACAGCGTGCTGATTCTCCTGAAGACAGCCTGAACAAACAGAAACAGCCCTGGCCAGATGGCCGGGGCTGTTGTCCGTTATATTGTCCGTTACGATTTTCCACCAAATAGAAATGAACGGTGAAAAAGAAAAAATCGTTTTGGGGTCATTTTGGGGTCATTTTGGGGTCAAAATCTAAGATTTTTAAGACTGTATTCCAAAACAAAAGAAAAGAACGGTAAAACTTGACGTTTTACCGTTCTTCATATGGTTGCGGGGACAGGACTTGAACCTGCGACCTCCGGGTTATGAGAAATCTAAAAATCGTGCGTTACAGTGCGGTTTTGTTTGGTTTGGTGGTGTTGCGTACCAAGGCTCAGAATGGGTTTTGTCCCATGTGTACAAAAGGGTGCTATACGGTGCTGACCCGTTCCAAACCCTTTTGGGGGCAGTTTTGGGGGCAAATCTTCGAAACGGATTCTCGCACACTCCAATCAAATAAATGCGCAGTTTTTGTTCCATTGAGAAATGCGGATACCAATATCACGAGGTTCTCGCACAGGAAAAGCCCAACGAACCGGTATATAAGTTTTACTCTCCGGCAAGAAGTTGTACGCAAGCACTGCTCCACGCAATCCCCGCACACCGCCCCTGTCACCGCGAGAAACGCCCCTGTTTGGGCGCATTCGCGGTGCATCGGCGTGGTACTCGTCCAGCCAAATATTGCCCTAAAATCCCCGCTTTCCGGGGATTTTTTATTTTACCGCAAAGGCTTTTACCTAGACTAGATTTCCCTGTACAGGTAAATCCAACACAAATAAATACTAAATAAATAAAATACTAAGATACTATCGTATCCTATCCGTAAAACACAAAAAGTGGGATTTTTCCCACTGTGGTTTTGCTGCGATTCGTACAACTTAACACCAGAGAGTACAACTTACGATTGCACTTAGGCACTTCCGTGCGGTATAATTTTCCTATCAGCCACACCGGTTGCATACTGTTGCGTAAGACGCAGAAAAATCCTGCTCGTAAGGCGACGGTTTCCGTGGCATCGACATAAACAAAAAGTGTCCGCGCAGTGGGCGCCCAGTGAAATCTTTCTTGTTTTAAGGCGATACCGCATAATTCTAAGTGTCGCAGCCGCCGGAACGGTGCTTAAGCCGTAAGGCGGGAATTGTGCGGTATTGCCTAGATAAAAGGAGCTTTTATGAGAACCGTAGATATTCTCTTTTTTATGGGGCAAAGTAATATGGCGGGGCGCGGGGAAGCCGCCCTTGCCCCTGTTGTCGCCCCCGGCATGGGGTACGAATACCGCGCCGTCACCGACCCCGACACACTGCACCCGCTGGAAGAACCCTTCGGTGTGAACGAGAACGACCCCGCTGGTGTGTATGAACCGGGCATGAAAACGGGGGCGATGGTGTCGTCCTTCGTCAATGCCTGCACCGCCCAAACCGGTGTGCCGGTGGTGGGCGTGTCCTGCGCCAAGGGCGGCTCTGCCATTGCCAAGTGGTTGCCCGGCACACCGTACTATCAGGATGCCGTGCGCCGCGCCCGCAAGGCGCGCGCCTTTTTGCAGGCAAACAGCTATCCCATCCGCCACAGCGCCATGGTCTGGTGCCAGGGTTGCACCGACGGCGACCTGCACACCCCCAAGGACGTTTACAAAGCCGACACTGAGCGCGTTCTGCACAGCTTTATGCAGGACGCAGGCGCGCAAACCTGCTTTTTGATCCAAATCGGCAACCAGCGCGATGAGCCGGAGCTGTACCTGCCCATGCAGCAGGCGCAGGAGGAACTGGCCGCCGAACAGGGCGACATCGTGCTGGTCAGCCGTCAATTCAAGACCTTCGCCGCAAAAGGGTTGATGAAGGATCGCTTCCACTACCTGCAGCCCGCCTACAACGCTGTAGGCACCGAAGCCGGCAGAAACGCAGCGGCCTATTGGAATCGCTGACAAAATACGAAAAAAAACAACCGCAAAACGGTTGGGCAATTTTTTTACTTTTACACAGTGTCGGTCATCCTGCGCAGATACCGCACATCGGCGGTGTCGACGGGCAGAATGACCTCGTCGCGCAGCAGCGGGGCGGCGGGGGCGTGGGTCGCCAGGAAGGCACGAATGGCAGAATAATCCATATCGCCCGCGCCCAGCGGCAGCAGCGTTTTGCTGCCGTCCGCCTCGATGCGGCAGTCCTTGACGTGTACGGCACCGAGCTGACTGCCGATGACCTCCAGCCAGCGGCTCCAGTGGGCGGTCTGGTACGCTTTGTCCTGCCCGTCCTTGGCACAGAACAGGTTGACGGGGTCAAAAATGACCTTGCAGTGCTGTGTATCGGCGGCAGTGTCCAGCACGGTGCGCAGCAGCTCCGGCGTGCAGAGAGGGTGTACGTCCACCGATTCCACGGCAAAAACGACGTTCAGACGGGCGGCTTCCTCGGTGATACGGGCGATGCTGTCCAGCATCAGCGGGCGGCGGGCAGCCTTTTCCTCGTCCGTGCAGGCACCCCATGCCGTTTCACTGCCCACCATTTTGGCACCCAGCACCTTTGCATAGCCCAGTGTGCGCTTTACGGTATCCACAGCGGTGCGGCGGGCGTCCGCATCGGGGGCAGACAGGTCCTGATAGCAGCTCAGCACCGAAATTTCCACATCCTGCGCGGCAAACGCCGTGCGGATCTCTGCAAGCTGTTTGTCGGTGATGTGGGCAAAATCCTCAATGCCTGCAATGGCGCGCGGCATGGCGAGCTGGGCGGCGTTGTACCCCTTGGCACGCAGCGTGGCAGCAAGCGCGGCAGCGGGCAGCTTGCCGTAATCGTGGGCGCGGCATCCGATCCTTGTCATGGCTCAGTCCTCCGTTCCCGCAATGCGGGGCAAAAATACAAAGTTGTGGCCGCTGTCCGGGTGGGCCTTCTGCTCCGGCGTAAAGCGTGCAAAATGGCTTTCGGGGTCGGCGGCGATCCAAGCGTCCAGTTCGGGGCTGTGTGCGCCCAGCTGATGCCGGATATTGACATTGGTGCGCGGTTCCTCAAGATAAGAAAACAGCACGCCCTCCTGCACGCAAATCAGGTGCCAGCGATCCCCCTCGACCAGCCCCTCGGTGACGATGCGCAGATGGTGCTCCATATAGCTGCACCATTTGTCGGGCGGCAGCAGGGCAATGCGTCCCCGGCGGCCCTGCGGGCAGCGCCCCTGCTGCCAGTCGG
>OGUL01000173.1_pt1 | contig 84851 bp, 87 predicted proteins | sample 1553651 | NCBI WGS metagenome assembly OGUL01 (sample SAMEA2580048, study PRJEB22360) | human gut metagenome | biome: human gut; feature: human-associated habitat; material: faeces | place: Denmark | collected 2008/2010
GCTATACCTTTAAGGGTTGGGATAAGGAAATCCCCAAAACTATGCCTGCGGAGAACATTACAATCACGGCACGGTGGAAAGATACCGAAAAGCCAACGGGCGAAATTATCATAGGTACAAATAAATGGAATAAATTCTTAAACGAGCTTACCTTTGGCATATTCTTTAAGGACACACAGGAGGTAACTATAAATGCCGTTGATAACAGCGGAACTGTGTTTGTATCCTATTTGGTAACAGATAAGGAGCTCTCCGAGGCTGAGCTGGACTCTCTTGTATTCCGTGCGTATGAAGAACCGTTTTGCATAGACCCTAACGGAGAATATATTGTTTATGTAATGCTTGTTGATGAAAACATTAACATAACATACCTTCGCTCCGACCGATTAACGCTTGATAATATTCATCCTGTAATCGGCGGTATTGAGAACGGCAAGACCTATTGTGAGGCACAAACCGTTACTGTTGATGAGAAGTATGTTGATACCGTTACCGTAAACGGAAAGGCGGCTACGCTTGACGCAAACGGAGGTTTTGTTCTCCCTCCGACAAACGGCGAGCAGAAGATAGTTGTCACCGACAAAGCGGGTAATAATGCAGAGATGACCGTAACAGTCAACAACGGTCATACCTTTGGTGAATGGGTATCTGACAATGACGGTACGCATACCCGAAAATGTACCGTTGACGGCTGCAATGCGTTTGAAACCGAAAATTGCTCAGGCGGCAATGCCACCTGTACCAAAAAGGCGGTATGTGATGTCTGCGGCAAAGCCTACGGAGAACTTGACAAAACAAACCACGAGGGCGGTGTACAGGAGTGGACGACAAGAACCGCTTTTGTTCACGAGCAAAAATGGAACTGCTGTGGTGCAGTAATTGTGACAAGCGAAGTACATGAGTGGAAAGACGGTGTGTGCCGAGAGTGTGGATATGTATGCCTGCATAATGACGCAGACAAAAACCATATCTGCGACTACTGTAAAAAGACAATCTCTACTTATGAAAATGCGGCAACCAAAGAAATCAAAAATGCTGACACCGTAACGGCTAAACTGCCTGATGATTCAAAATCTCCTCAGACAGGTGACAACAGCAACATTATTTTGTGGATTGCATTGCTGATTATCAGCGGCGGCGTTATGAAAGGAGTAACGGCATTTGGTAAGAATAAAAAACATTCTGCCAAAATTAAAGATAAGTAATATCTTACGCTCTGTCATGAAAATATAGTGAATACGGCACAGTGGGCATAGAAACCTCTGTGCCGTATTTCTTTCAGGACGACTGATTTTGAAAAACTTGGCGAGTATCTTAAAAATCTCTTTTTATACAGACGGCTGCAAGGCAGTCAGAAATTTTACATTTTTTAGATGGTATAATTACATTGTATATTTTAAATTAAATTATGATATGAGGCGATTATATGTCAAATGCAATTCCTACAGAACTTTCGGTAAACGGTAAAAATTACTCTGTAATAAAATTGCTCGGCAAAGGCAAGGGCGGTTATTCTTACCTTGCATCCGATGGTACAAATCAGTATGTTTTAAAGCAGATTCATCACGAGTCGTGCAGTTATTATCAGTTTGGCGACAAAATTCAATCCGAATTAAATGATTATAACCGCCTTAAAAAAATCGGAATAACTATGCCGAAAATGCTCGACATAGATATTGAAAACGAACGGATATTAAAGGAGTACATAGAGGGCGACACAATATTTGATATGGTAAAGGCAGACAGAGTAAAGTCAGAATATGTGGAGCAGGTAAAAGCAATGTGCAAACTGCTTTACGCAAATAACACGAATATAGATTATTTCCCGACAAACTTTGTAGTGCAAAACGAAGCCCTTTATTACATAGACTACGAATGTAATGATTATATGGAAGAGTGGAATTTTGAAAATTGGGGTATAAAGTATTGGTCAAAAACTCCTGAATTTATTGAATATGTAAATACACATTAATTTTAAAATCGGTACGCTCTGTGCCGATTTTTTAAATGCAGATTGGTTATACTGCTAATGTAAATCTTTTCAGAGGTGCTTTAATGGTAAAGATAATAACAGATTTTGCATCGGATTTTGAACCGAACGAACTGAAAAAATTAATGATTGATTGTATTCCTCTTTCTGTAAATTTCGGCGATGAGGAGTACAAGGATAATGTTACTATTTCAAAAGATGAGTTTTTCGATAAACTAAAAAATACAACGGAAACCGTCAAAACTTCACAACCGTCACTGCATGATATAGCAGAAGAATTTGAGGCTGCCGAACATAGCAAAGACGGAGGTGTGGCAATTTTTATGTCGTCAAAAATCAGCGGAACGGCAAATACCGCACAAATGCAAAAAGTGTGCAAGCTATTTTTTAACTTACACACTTTATTTTACAAGCTCATATGGACAAAGCAGTCAGTTAAGATATATTCGAGGATTGTTTGTGCTTCCGATTGCGTATGTGCAAACAAAGCCGCCAAAGCACAGAGCGAGGAATTGGTGTATCTACGCACCGGAAGGGCGAGCGGCTGTTCATAAGTCGCTTGAAAAAGTGAATGTAAATATCCTGCACTACCTTATGGAAAACCCTGTGCAGGGCAAAAGCATTGAGTATAACGATAATAGATTAGCGTTATATTGTGCCCAGCAAGGTAAATGTGCTATTACAGGGCAACCTCTTGTAATTGGCGATATACATTATCATCACAAAACTCGAAGAGCAGACGGCGGAGACGACAAATATTCAAACCTTGTACTGATAAAACAAGATGTCCATATTTTATTACATGATGTCCATGCAGAAACTATAATCTATTATTTACAGAAATTTTCATTGAACAGCAGACAGAAGGATAAACTGAACAGGCTGAGAAAATGCTTAAATTTAACCCTATCTAACCACAAGGATTTTGTTGTTTTAAAGAAAATATGATTATTGAATTTGTATACACCGATGGAACGTCGGATGAGTGGAAATCGCTCATGTTCGGTGTGAGGCGGAGGAAAAGGTGGCGATAATATCAAACCCTTACCTATCGCCATTGCCGAAGATTGATTCAGCAGAGATGATGTTCTCTGCCTCCCGTTCAAGGAGGTTGCAGATAGTACCAATCATTCAATCCTTTGCACAGCTTGAACGCAACTACGGCAAAGAGGGTGCTGATGTAATCATAGACAACACACAGCCGACAATCTTCGGTGGATTTGCGCCGAACAGTACAAGTGCGGAAATGCTATCAAAAGCACTTGGTTCAAGAACTGTTATGAGTGGTTCTGTAAGCAGGAACAGAAACGATCCGTCACAATCCTTGCAGATGATAGAAAGAGCTTTGATGACTCCCGATGATCTGAAGTCACTTCCCAAAGGCACATTTGTTGTTATGAAAACAGGTTTTTATCCAATGAAAGTCAAACTAAAATTGTTCTTCAAATGGGGTATTAAGTTTGAGGAAAAGTATGAAGTCATGGAAAACGGCAATCGTGAAGTTCATTATGCCAATCGTTCGGAGTTGTTCAACAACATAATCCAAACATACTGCCCTCACTATCTTGAACAGACTGTTACTGATTCGGATTTTGATGAAGCAAGCGGTGAAAAAAAGAAGAAAAATGAAAATCTTAAAACCTCCCCGAGTGCAGAACAAGCCGACCGTGGAAATACTATTGATTCTGAACAGAAATATGAGCCAACAGAAGAACCCGAAAATTCAAGCGTTGAACAGAGCGCAGACAAGCGGGGAAAAGTAGTCGTCAGAACCGAAAGACCACCACAGGAGGTGCTGGGCAATGAGTAGATTAACTTTTCTCTATCAAATGGACTTACCACACAGAGCTGTAGCTGTTTATACCTACCTCCACGACCGAGCAAACAAAAACGGCGAATGCTGGCCCTCAGTAAACAAAATAGCAGGTGACATAAAGCTGTCGCCTGCCACAGTCAGAAGAGCTATTAAAGATTTGAAAAAAGCCGGTCTGCTCGAAACATAACAACGCTACCGTGAAATGGGTGGGAAAAGTAGCTTGTTGTTTAAAATAAAAATGCTATGACTGGTTGTTAGCTAGTAAATTAGAATTTATTCCGATTACGGAGGTAAAGGTTTTTGTATCATTATCATACTTCATTTCTAAATTCCCATTATATTTTGCAATTACTCTCTTAATGCTTCTTGTACCTATTCCGTGCATTCCGGGGGCGCTTTTTGATGAAACTAAAATATTATTTATATATTTAGGTTTTCTATAACACGAATTTGAAATTTTTATGATTACAAAGTTTGAATTTCTTGTGCAAATAGAAAAATCAATAAATTTATCATTGGTTAACAATGCAGACTCAATAGCATTTTCCAAAAGATTATCTAATAGAGCAGTTATATCATATTCTCTCATAAAATCAAGGCTAGTATTATTTATGTTTATGGTCAACCTTTGTTTTTCTTCAAATTATCAAGTTCAAACGCATAAAAATCCGAGAACCTGGATTTACTTCCAAATCCTCGGAAAAGCCTTATATTTCAAGCATTTTCACACTATTAATTATGTGCTTTAGTCAACAGAACCACGCACTCAACATGGCTCGATTCTCCAACGAGTAACGCATTTCGTACCCAATGTACAAGAAAATAGTGGAACACCTATTTTCGCCTTAAAATGGGTATGTCGAACCGATACAAGTGTTGAGTTACTCCATTCATCAAACAGGACAATATCTCAAAACATTTTTATCAGTTGTCATTATAACCATTCTTAATTGTATCAAAGCAATGTTTCCAATATTGCTCTCTTTCAATAATTTTCACAGGGTCATATGACAAACCAAAATATTCTAACAATGTATATGTAAAATACTTCTCAAAATACTCTGCACCCTTCTGTTCATAGAGTGAGATAAGTTTTTTATTTCCGCCATGCTTGGAATCTAGATAATTACCCCATCTTTGGGCAACTCCTTCTTCGCCTGTTGCAGAACCAATATATAACTTTCCTGTGTGAGTATCAGTTAAACAATAAACTCCTGTTATCTTTTTTAAGGCTTCATAATAAGTTGGGAGAATCCGACCATTGAAAATGTCAGATAATCTATGATATGGCAGATGCACACGGTCATATCCTTCAAACTTTTCACCACTATAAACACATGGAAGAACCTCTCGAACAATTGCTTGATCAAGATATTTGCTCAAATTAAATACATATCTTGAGAAGGTATTACCTTTCTTGCATTTGATGATGAGCCTTCCGAATAATGGAACAAATCTATCAAGCACTTGAACATCAGCCCAATCATCGGATGGAGTATTTATTATTTGTGCAGCCGAAATAAGCAACCATTCATCTTCCGGCTTGCATATTAAATTCTATTTTACTATTGTTAATCTCTTCTTGTGACAAATGAAGAATGTCGTTTAATAATAAGTCCATGGTAATTACCTCCTGTTTATTACTCGTTTTTATCTGCTCACCATTAGGTAGAATGATTGACTGCTAAAATGTAACTTCAATCACATCAGCAATCTGTTTTAACTCTTAAAGAGAAACTGTATCACATAATTTAAGTATAAACCATTTGTTCGGTGAATTCAATCTCATTAAAAAATGTTACTGCTTTTTATGTATAAAAAACACCCTGTAAATTGCACAGGATGATAATAAATATATTAATAATTAAGTGATGTTTTATGTTTTTAAAATTTAGAATAGGGGAGAAGTAGTCTTTTAGTAGTCTGCATTATTTAAGCTTATGAACTGCGGTGTAGAAATGATATTTACTTACTCAGATAAGACTCATTCAAAGCAAATCACACCCAGCAAAAACTGCTGTTATATATAAGGTATAGGGAATTTCTCTCTGCTACAACCCTTTTAACGATAACTCTACAATATTATTGTCCGTTTTAACCCTATTAACGATAAGTCATAAAAGCTGATTTTAAAACCGTTGAAAAGTAGTCTTTTGGTAGTCTTGTATTTTTTAACTGACCGTGATTTGCCGAGATTTACAAAGGAATATTGCGGTTTGTAAAGCGTTTGTGAGTCATCCCATGGCACACAAACATTATCTTTATCATAACAAATTTCCTCCGGATTTGCCGTAATATGCCGTGATTTGCAAGGGCATTTTTGATATAACAGGAATGAGTATCATTTTTAAAGCTTCCTCAAAATACGCAAGTCAAGACAAAATACGACATATTAAATTTTTCAAAAGTAGTCAAACAGTAGTCAGCTAAGGAGGCGCAGACTACTTTCAAAATCAACTGTATAACGATAGCTTTTAAGCAAGGGGGTGCAAAATGGATTTTACATCAAAATAATTCTTTGTCAGAACTATAATTCCGATTCAATCTATCATCAACGGCATTAAACAGTAATTATATTATAGCATATAAATTAACTCCAAACAATAAAAATGCACCCACACCGTAATGATGTGAGTGCTGATTTACACCGTCTTAAATATATTCTGTTTTAAGAGGTTGTGTGCCGAGAGTTTTCTTGTGCCGGCATTTGTTTTTGTCGTTTCAATCACATATTCCATTTTGGAAGTTCGCTGTAACCGGTGGCCGATATTTATGATTCTGTTGTTCATATCAAGGTCGTTTATCGTCAATCCGCAAAACTCCGAAATTCTCAAGCCTGTATGAAATAGAATGTAGAAAACATCATAGTATTTGTAATAAACATTATCGTAACAAACAAACTTTAAAAATTTGTTCATCCGCTCCTTAGTCAGAGTCTGACGGGTGTGTTCGGTGTTTATTATAATGCCGAGCAGTTGGAAACCAAAAGGATTTTTCACCAGAATTCATCATCAACTGCCATTTGAAACGCAGGTCTTAAACACCACGCACTGTTTTGATAGTGCTTGAACCTCTGCCGTCATCCTGAAGTTTAATGAGAAACAGCTTTGCATCGGAAGGTTTGATTTCACCGATTTTGCGACTGACTTCAACTAAATACTCAAATTAATATTTTTTCTTTGTATTTGTTATAGGTTGGTGAGATTTGAAATCTGTTCATATCCGTAATCATTATTGTGATAGATTTCGATTTGCTTTCTTGTATTTATAATCCAACACCACTTGAAATTGCAATCTGAATTTGAGTCATATCGTTTACATTAATCTGACCGTCGCAATTTATATCCGCCGCTTGTTTCTGAGTTTCTGAAAGTACCACATCACCGGTAAGGTATCTTTGACCTAATGTAACATCAAGAATAGAAAGCGTTCCGTTACCGTCAATGTCACCAAGGAGAACACCGCTTGCTTTATCAAATGTATAGCAAATATAATATTTCTTGTTTTTTCCGCCGCCTTCTGCTATGAATTTAGCATTATTGCCGTTTACCTTTGCCGTAACTGTTTCAATATCGCCCCACCCATAAATAGGAGTAACCTCAATTTTTACTGTATAGGATTTATTACTTATAAATTTACTGTCAGTCGGTGACCATTCAATTTTGTTGATATTTACATTGCCGGCAACGCAACTTGCCGTTTTGGCAGGTGTAGCACCAACTGTTGGAGCTTTAATATTAAGCTCAATGTTCTGGGTTTTGTATTTGTCCGGCACGCTAACATTGATGTCAAATATCATATACCTTTTTCCGTTTGCTCTTTTTAATGTGCCTACGCTGTCTATGCCATTTACTTTTCCGTAAATGTTGTTGTTCAGTTCATAACCGCTTTTTGGAATAATCTCAAGTGCAAGACTCAGTTTTTCGCCTATAGAAATTTGGTAGCTGTCATCAAGACGTTTTCCGTACTTTACCCACTCTACATCGCCAATCGTGTATAGGGCATTTTCGGAAGTTTTAGGCTTTTTGTAATCACCGATTGTTTTGTTATTACACATATCATCAAAATTGTCAAAGTAAATATCGTTCATATATTTGAGCTTTTTGTCAATTTTGATATTTACTATATTTGAATGTACGGTATTATTGCCACTTATAGCATCGCAGTATATCTGTTTGCCGTTAAGCCAGTCGCTGACATGGTTAATAAATAATTTTTTGCCTCCGGATGATGTGGAAAGCTCACCGTATCCGTTGGTTAATATATAGAGCCAGTCAATTTCTCTGCCATTTTCATCAATAATATGCCATTTATATGTGTCTGCATTTGTTGCATTAATATCAAAGGTAACAGTGTCACCAAGGTTTGGAGAATACCCGTCTGTGGGCTGAGTTGTAATAACCGGATTTGGAGCTATTATTTGAAGATCTTTTTTACCTAATGAGTTTGATACAATATTTATGTCAACTTTTTTTCCGTCATCATATACTTTGCACTTTGAAGATATTACATTTGAAAAATCAACCCTTCTTGCTAACCATTGGTCAGTTATTTTGGGCTTTTGCAAGAAAGTAATTCCGTAAGAGCCTACATATGTGCCACCTGAGATAACGGGGAGATAATCAGAATCGAATGTTGTTTTTATGCACACAGCACCTTCAAAATTATAATTATTTTCATCAAATAGTTTGAAATACCCGCCGTTAATGTTAAATGATTGCATATTTGTTGCTTCAACAGCAGCTTTTTTGGCATAGTAGTTTCCGCCGTTAATTGTGAGTTTACCGCCGTTTGCTACAACTCCAAATGACTGTTTACCTTTATAATAGTCTTCATATTCAAAGTTACCTTGGTTAATTGTAGCGGTTGTATATTCATCAAATACAACAGCATTATACAGTCCGCCAAAATGACCGTTATTAATAGTTATATTTTTATAGTCATTCTCGTAAGCGTTTTTAACTAAAGTACCGATTACAGGGCCTTTTGATGTTGCTTCAAATTCACCGCCGTTAATGGTGACATTGCCTCCCGTAATGTTTATAGCCGGCTTTTCAGTATATGTTGTATATATGCCACCGTCTATTTGCAGATTTCCTTTTGAAATAACGCAAGGAAAATCATAGTAAAACTCTGTGCTTCTTGCTACACCCTTTATATTGCTCAATCTTAGGCTTGCACCCTTTGCAACATTAAATATACATCTGTTATTGTTTCCTGAGAAAAAACTGAAGGTAGTGTTGTTATCGTTTAAACTTGAAGTATCAAACTGAAGTATTCTAAGACTACCACGTTTAATGTTAAAAAGACAATCATCATAAAGGGTTTCCCTTGAAATTTTAAATTTATTCATATTAATAGTAATTTCAGCTTTTGGATCATCTAAGCATAACTCATTATCCCGTTTTGAGTCTTCTATAACTTCATAGCCATTGTAACTATTGGTAAAATTTATAGTAATCCATTGCTTTCCGCCTTTTGCAAGTGCGGCTTTAAGCTCGTCATAGCTTTTAACAATAATCTGATTGCTTCTTTTGGGAATTGTAAGTGAATCAAATTCATAATTGCAGCCGCTGCATTTTTTATACCATCTGCCATCTGTTGTATTGGTAGGCTGTTTGTCAACATACCAATGCTCTCTTCCTTTATAAGATGATTCGCTATGAGTATAAACCGTATCAAGCATTTTTTTACCGCAGGTTTTGCATAAATCATAATGCTCAAAAATGTCATATCCCTTTGCTCCGCTTGTGTGGATATGGTCTTTAGGAGAACAAATAATTCTTTTTGTCGCACATAATAAAATAGTATCGTTATCGGAAAGATAATCGGGATCAATATAAGTATCATCCGGAAGCTGACTTTTCAATGTGGATACAGGCATAAACATTCTTTCTTCCGATCCTTCAAGCAAATTGTTATCTGTATCATAAAATTCAACATCTGCTTGCATTCCATATGGTATTGTTTGATTTCTTACAACAAACATAGAATAAAAATAATATTTTTCTGTATCAACAAACTTTGGAAGGTCATTCGTTTCTTCACTTATTGAACCGAGAAGACTTTTATAGAAATTTTCAAATTCTTTTGGTTCAATTGAAGCACTAATACTGTCGTTGTCTGAACTCCAAACTGTACCAAGTAATTCGTACTTTAAATTACCGCTGTATTTAATATTATGATCAGGTTTTGCGTCAGGTCGTGGGTAGGTAATATTGCTGATTTTTATGTTACAGGTTACTGCATTTGTTGATATAAGCGACAATGGCAATACAGAAACAGCCATAAGTACCGAAAGCCCAATGCTGAGCAGCTTTTTTGAGAGTTTTGCTTTCATGTTTTTTCCTCCTTTATTTTGAATTGCAATATTTTTTTGCTAATAAATATAAATAGTTTTGAATATCAGTATCAAAGCTATAATCCGATACTGTAAGTTCTTGCTGATTTTCCCACTTTGTCGTGATTGAGTATGTAGTTATGTCGCAAGCATCGTATGGTATATTTTTATGATTGCTATATAAATTATAAAGATTATTTTTTTTTGCGAAATTTTGAATTTTTAAAAACTCATTATAAGCTATTTTTTTATTTTCAAATTCTATATGCTTACCGCTTAATTCAAAATTCTCAATGGTACAATCCGCTGAAAAGTAAGCCTTACTGTCTTTTGTGTATGCTGTAAAGCTGTAACAATAATCATAGTTTGTATGGTTACAACTTATGCTTATATATTCAAGCTGAGGTGAAAAAGTTGATTTGTTTTTATCTTTGCAACTGTTAAATAAAAATATATTGAGCATACACAATAAAATCACAACCGATTTTTTCATTTTCAAAATAATAATATTCTCTATAAACAAATAAAGGCAGATGAGTAAAAACACATCTGCCTTGTGATTTTCTATCAGTTAGACTGCTTATTCATTACCGCACCAACAATAAAGAGTACAGGTAATACAAGGCCTGTTACGAGTGACATGAAATTAAAGCCACTACCGCCAACCGCACCAATAATAATGCCGAGTAAATTAAATATTGCAACAATAATACCGAACACTAAGCACGAGGTTGCTTTTTCGGGCTTTGTACAATTTTTTACACCAATGATACCTGCAATAAGCTCAGCAACCGAACCCAGAATCATAATAACACATGAAGTATAAATTATTGTCGGATTAAGTTGAGCAGAGGAAAGGTCGCCGTCTGCTAAGTAAGTTAAAGCACCTACACCTAGAATGGCAACAATGCTCATGATAATAGAAATTGCACCGCCGATAATCATTAAAATACCAACGACTTTAAGTAATCCTTTTCCTTTCATTAAAAAACCACCTTTTCAATATATTTGTACAGGAGATATATCCTTGATACAATTATATTGTACAGTAACTTATAATATTTTGCCCTACCCATTTGGGTAGTTTTGACAAAATTACTGTAAATAAAAGGTGGTAAAGTTATATTTTGTTATATTTTAATATAGAGGGTTGATGTACCCGCTTGAAATCATAATAATTGCAAGCTGAGCAACACTTGAGCATCCGGTTTTTGAAAGCAGATTACCAATGTGATATTTTACTGTGTTTTCCGAGATATAAAGCTCCGAGGCAATCTCTCCTCTTGATTTATGCTTGCAAATTAATCTGAGAATTTGCATTTCTCTTTCAGTAAAAGGAGTTTCACCCTTTGGCAAAGGAATTGTTTTGGGTTCAGGAAAATATTTTTCTCCATTGAGCACTTTTCGTATTGTATCAATAAAAAATGTCATACTTTTGCTTTTATATACAAATGCGTCTGCGCCTGCCTCTTTAGCACGAGGAGAATAAGATATTTCATCAAAGCCGCTCATAACCACTACCTTAATATCTTTAAAATTCTGTTTGATATTTTCCGTAGCAACAAGTCCGGAGGAGTAGCCCTCTGTGCATACATCTAACAGTACAATATCCGGACTTAGCCTTTCACATAAAAGCACACAATCGTTCGCATTTGCACTTTCACCAACAACGCAAAAATCATCTTTTTCCTCAAACATTGCTTTAAAGGCTTCTCTGACAGAAGTGTGGTCGTCAACAATCAATACTTTAATCATAGTTTTCACCTTCCTTTACGGTTAACTCAACTGAGAAATGCGGATATGGTGTGACACTGAGGGTTCCACCGAGCATTTCTGCTTTATTTTTAAGTCCGGAAAGTCCTGTGCCAAGTTGGATTGTAGTACAGGTATTTGTTCCGTTATCTGTGATTTTAAGAGAATTAATACCATCCTTGCTCTTGATTTCTGCACGCACTTTTGTGGCAAGTGAATGTCTGACCGCATTTGTACTGCATTCTCGTATTGTTTCTACAAAAAGTGCGGCTATATCATTATCATACGGCATTTCTCCGATTATTGCAAGCTCAACTCCTATTGATGACATTACTTCTTGCAGGAGAATCAGACTTTTATCAGATACATTTTTTTCATCCGATAATATATCTTTCATTATACTGTTACAGAATTTTTCAATAGCGTCAGCGTCTATATTATCATCTTTATTCTGTAATTTTCGCAAAAGTACAGAAAGCTTTTGTCCCAGTAAATCGTGTACTCTTGTGCGTATCTGTAACAGAGCACCCTCTTTACATGAGGTTTCAAGATTATTTAGCTGAAAATTCAGTTCATTACCTTTTTGAACAAGTCTTGCTTTCAGGCTCAATAGCTCCTGCATTGCTTTCATCTGTTCTGTAACATTTGTGGAGGTAATCAGAAAGTATGGATTTTTCTTTATATACATTTCGGTTTGTTTAATCATATAATAAGAATTTTTAACTTTGCAAACTGTTTGCTGATTTTGTGTGTTGGAAATATTACGGATTTCGTTTATAAACTTTATTCCGCTTGTAAATTCTTTATTAAAAATCTCCGTCATCAAGTTACTTATGCAATGATTTGCAAGCAGAATCTGCCCGTCATTTCTGCAAAATAAAATTCCTGTATTGAGTGCGTCTATTGATTCCTTTACAGAAAGCGGAGTTATAGTGTTTCGTTTTAATTTACTTACTTTTAATATTAAATGTACACTTCTTATAATAAACATTATCAGTGCAGTAAAAAGAACAACTGTAAATGTACCGTTTGCAAGATGATTTGCAAATGGCAGCAATGGCAGAGCAAAGCATATTGATAATGTTATGTGTGCTTGCTTTAAATAAACAGCAGTTGCAATAAGCATAATTAAAAACAAAATGGATGCTATGTACCCAACAGCTAAATATTGTTCGGGATAATAAATTGATATATTAGTTTGGTAATAAATGCAGGAATATATATAACCATAAATAAATTGCAGCAGTATTACGGAAAATTCAAATGATAGTTCGCAAACATATTTAAAACCTTTTGCTCCACTGTTAAATTTGTATATAAATGCAAAGCATTGCATACAAATGCCTGCAATTATCAAGATACAAACTAAAATTCGCACAAATTCAGGATAAAAATAAATGTAATTCATTGCTTTTCACCACCCTTAAGCAAAAGCCAAATGCCAAGGTTATCGTCATCATTTTGCTCGATGATTTTACCACCCGATTTTTCAAGTGAAATCATAAATTTTTTGTCAAAAATATTACTGTTGATTTTCGTTGAGCTAATCACCTTTATAGAAATTTCCTTATCGGATATTTCTGTGTGAGCAAATATGTATTCGCATTTTGTTTGTGTTGCTTCGTCAAGAATGTTGTACATAAACTCATACATAAGATTTGCGTGTTCAATATCAAGCTTTTTATTGCCGTTATTGGTGCAGAGCAGCTTTACTTTGGAATATTCTGCAAAGCTTCCGAGTTCGTCTATATACATACTTAGTTCATCAGAGGAAAAATATTTTTCCTCAAGAGCAATAAAAAACATATTACACCTGCGTTTTATGTAGCACAAAAGTAATGCGGCTTTGACAGTAAGCAGGGAATTATTGTTTTGATTTTTCATCTTTTCAGGTAAACGGGAAAGCAACTTGAGTTTATCGGAAATTTCGCTCTCAAGACTGTTGCAAATGTCTATTTTTTCCTCGTTTTGTAAGTATTTTCGTCTTGCTTTTTCTTCTTTTCTGATTAAGGCATTGGTTGCCCTTAGCTTTTCTACGGTAGTTTTAGTATTTGAATACATTTTGTTCAGCTGAGAAATATCGTCCTGCCAAACAACATATCCGCCGGAAATTTTCTTGCTGAAAAGCAGTGTGTTCTCATCAAGTTTTATTGGATTTTTACCGTTAATAATGCTGTCTTTTTGTTTATCGGTAAGGCAGTAGTCGAAATTTGCGGTAATTTCTTTTTCAAAATAATTGTTGAGAATTTCCATTTTAAGAGGTGAATTTTTAAAAAGATTTTTGTATTTTGTGTTGGTGGGAATAAGACTGCTGCGCAAGCATACTTCCATAAATGCGAGGATAATAAATGTGATAACTACCGTCATATCACTCTCAAAGGCAAACGGCAGACGCATTACATAGGCAACAGTATATAAAAAAATCAAAAGGAAAAAAATAACAGGGTAAAAAATATTTAGCTTATTCGAACTTTTTATACTGCGTATTATAAGCCACAACAATACAATGAAAGTTTGTAATCCAATGCACAGCATAGATAAATAATATACAATGCCGTAGGTGTATTCAGAGGAACTGTTTTCAATTCCGTTATAAAACGAAAAAGCAAGCTGATGGTAGTCATTTGTGTATATCAGACATAGCAGAAATAGTTCAACCACTATAAAAGGCAGAATCCGCAGCGGTATGATTTTGTTGCTGCTTGGTTTGTCTGTTACGCTTGTTAAATATAACAGACCTGTTGCTATACCGAATTGAAAAAGATAGTAGCTGTACCAAAGCTGTCTTTCAATCATCGGAGAATTAATTTGCCACTTAATGCACCTCGCTGTAAGCCATAGAATAAGCATTGAACCGATAATAATAAAAGATAATTTAACCCTTTTGTTAATTACCCTCAAGCCAAGCACAGCTATCCACAGCACTGTTAATGTAATGAAAAATATTGCTGACAAAATATGCTCTTGTCCGTCTGCTGTTGAATATCTGCGTTGCTCAAAAACTGTTCTCCTCATCTTTTTAATAACATTTGTTGATTGCTCGTTAAAGTGCCTGTAATCGGTATAAATAACAGCGTTAGAATATTTTTCTTGGGTAGGATACAGGAGAGGTGCGTTGTTATATGTTCGCAAGTCATTTTGATTTATATTATTGCAGAGATTGTTTTCAAAACATAGTGGGTATGGTGAAAGTATTCCTTGCACAAAAGAAAGCGTACCATCATTTGGAATAATAATGTCTATATTTTTGTTACCTCGTTTTAGTTTAACAGCCTGTGTATCGGTGCAGATCCATATTGGAAGTTCAGTATTGCTGTTGCTGAGTCTGCCGTTTCTTTCTATTTCTTTCAGGTAATCAATGGCATCATCAAGACGGTAATTTTCTTTTTTAAGCGAATATCCGATTGATGCGGTAATGTAATTATAATAATCTGAATTTATATAGATTTTTTCTTCAACACCTGCAAGAGAATTAAAGCTGTTTATGTTTTCTTTTACTTTGCTTGTGTCAACTGCTATTACTATTGTTGTGATATAATGTGGATACCAATAATAATGTCCGCCACTATCCATAAGGCTTTTTGCAAGTAGTTCATCAGCTTGAGCAGCATAACCGTTATTGAGATTATCTACTGCCGAGCTTTCGGATATAACTAAATTATATTCATCATTATCGCATTTTAATGCATTAAAGTAATCCTCGTTATTGACTGAAATGGTCTTTATATGGTTCATACAACCGTTAAAAAGAGTACAAAGCAAAATTAAGAGCATAACCAAAATTGAAATTTTAATCTTTTTGTGCATTACTTCACCGCCTTTTAGCTTTAAATTAATTTTATTGTATGCAAAATTTGAAAGTTACATTATTATGAATATTCTAAAATTTCGCATAAGACAAATTTTAAAAAATAAAAACCTTAGCAAGAGGTGGCAATTAAACTGTCGCTTGTTTTTGTATATCGTATTAATATTTTAGGTTGCATCGGCTTTACTTGCAAAAACGCATATGGCGAGAATAGATTTTTAACTAAGGAGCAGTGTATGCGTTATCCCCGCAGCATAACATCTGCTCTGAATGTTCCGCTATTATAAGTGAATTTGCAATAACCTCCGTTTTTTTCGGCAATGCGTCGAACAGATTGCGTACCTATTCCATAGCCGTTTCTTTTTGACGAACTGAAAATACCGCCTTTTTCGTTGATTTCGCCGTTATAATCGTTTTCGACCGACAGAATTATTATGTTGTCAGAGTGCAGGTAAGCTGTTATGCTTATCTGCTTTTTTGTTTTACTCGATTTCAGGCTTGCCTCAAGTGCATTTTCAAGAAGATTGGCGATTACGAGGCATATGTCTGTTTCAATAACAGGAAGATTTTCGGGAAGATCTAACCTATGATTTAGAGTAATATCATTATTTTTGCATCTTGCGTAGTAGTGACCTACAATTCCATTGACCGCACCGTTTTTACATAGCTGCAGTTCAGTGTCCGGAATACTTTGTGATGCTGAAGAAAGATAATCTTCAAGTTTTTTCCAGTCCTTTTGCTCTGCAAGAGCATTAAGAACGGCAAAATGATGTCGCATATCATGCCGAGCTTGTCTTGTTTCTTCAATAGCTCCTTTTATTGTGTCATACTGAGCCTGCTGCATATTTAAAAATTGATTTTCCTGTATAAGCCTGTTGTTGTGGTTAAGACTTTTTGCTATAAAATACAGCAGTGCATAAAATATCAGGAGAAGAATGAAAAGTGCGGTGCTTACAACAATATAAATCTGTATGCTTTTATCTTCAAGCGTATTGGCTGTATTCCAAGGTACTATAAACAGGTTAATCAGAGTAAATGTTATCGGCAAAATCCAGAACACATACCAGGTCTGAGCAAGGTTTTCATCATCAAGCAGTCGGCTTACGCCATGCGTAGCAGGATACCATACAATCAAAACAAAAAGCCAGCATAATATAATATACAGAATTGCCGTATTCATTTCAAACCAAGGCGAAGTATTTTGTGGGTATGTCGTTAGGTCTATAATTCTTGTTATGCAGGCAAGACTGCAAAAAACTCCGAATACCGCAAGAGAAATGCTTGCAGATTTCCATACCGATATATTTGCAGTACAGCAGTATATTGCAGTAAGTATAATTGTAATCGGTATTACAGGGAAAATTAAATTAAGCTTGAAATAACAGCAAATTAATCCGCACAATATACATAAGCCTACAAGTGATGGAATCAGTATACCAAACAATTTTAATTTTGAGGTTTTAAGATGATTTTTTATTGGAAGATACGCAAGAATTGTGGCTGGAATAATTGCTGAAAGTACAATTATGGGTCGCAAAATATCATTCAAAGTGAGTCCCTCCTGTTAAAAAGATATTCACCGAATACATTTTTAGCGGATTTTATAAGACTGCGGCTGATAGTAATTCTCATATTGTTGTCAAGAATAAACTCGTTTCCGTTTATATCTTTGATATGCTCCAGATTTACTAAAATGCCTCGGCTGCACACAAAGAAATTTTCATTGTTTTCAAACAGCTTTGTGAAGTCTGAAAATGTACTTCGTACGATTTTTTCTGAATTATCTGTACAAAAAATATGTATGCAGTGCTTAAAGTGTTCTGCATATAAAATGTCGCACAGCCTTATACGCAAATTGTCGCCGTGAGATGAAAGTTGAATATATTTTTCTTTTTGAGGAATTTTTTGCGATATTTCATCAAGCAACATTTCAAGCTCCTCGCTGCTGTACGGCTTTACAAGATAGTGCAATGCACGAACGCTGAAACCGTCGAGTGCATGGTCTGTTGATGTCGTGGTGAAAACCAAAAGACATTTACGGTCAAATGCCCTCAGCTTTTGTGCTGTTTCTATTCCGTTTTCGTCATTCATATATATATCTAAAAAGACAAGGTCAAATCTGTTTTGCAATGCCTCATTTAAAAAGTCACTGCCGCTATCGTAGAGGCGTAATTCAACATCGTAAGAAATTAAGAATTTGTTTTTTAAAAGTCTTTCATAAAGTTCGTTCCGCTCGCTTTCGCAGTCATCTACTATTGCAATTCTCATACTGCTCCTCCTGTATGGTTACTGTTTCTATTGTAACACAAAATTGTATAAATGTTGAGATAAATTTACTGTTTGTGCCTCTTTTTTGCATTTTGTGACAAATGTATAGACTGAAAAACAATTTTTTATTATAATTATCTTGATATTATATAACAAAGTGTGTAGGATAAAACAATATCTAAGTATTAAGGAGGAAAATTATGACTAATAAAAAGAAAACAGGCGTCTGCATTGCGTTGGCGGCAATGCTGGCGGCAACATCCGTACTTTGCGGATGTCAGCAGAGCAATGAAGACACTGCGGCAAAATTTAACAGTGATGTGAAAGACGCATCAAGCTATACAGCCGAACAAAATGCGTCGGTATACAAAGTGCTGGACTTTTCAGATGAACGGGAAAAGGAATTTGCACAGAAAGGTTTTATAACAGCGCCGGAAACTCTTGAAATAAAAACGGAAAACGGAACTGTTGCCTGGAGTCAGTCGGCATATGATTTTATCAGAAACTCGTCAACTCCTGACAGTGCAAACCCAAGTCTTTGGAGAAACACCGAGCTTAATTCACTTTACGGACTGTTTGAGGTAGTAGACGGCGTATATCAGGTCAGAGGATATGATGTTGCCAATGTTACCTTTGTAAAAAGTGATAACGGATGGATTGTTTTTGACTGTACCACAAGTTCTGAAACAGCAAAGGCAGCACTTGAGCTTCTTGAATCAAAGTTTGGAAAGGCTCATATTGCAGCTGTTGTTGTAAGCCATGCACATATTGACCATTACGGTGGTATCGGAGGACTTATTGACGAAAAAGATGTTGCCGATCCATCGCTTCCGCTTGACGAACAGATTAAATCGGGTAAAACTCTTATTATCGTTCCCGAAGGATATGAAAAGGCTGTTATGGAAGAAAATGTTTTTGCAGGAAATGCTATGAAACGCAGGACTAACTTCCAGTATGGCTCGTTGCTTGAAAAAGGCGAGAAAGGCAGCTTATCGGTCGGTATCGGTCTTACTCCTTCAAATGGTACAACTACCTACATATCACCGTCATACGAGGTTAAGGAGGCTACTGAGAACATTACGGTTGACGGCGTGGAAATGGTATTCCAGCTCACTCCCGACACAGAGTCACCTGCCGAGATGAACACATATCTTCCAAAATACAAGGCTTTGTGGATGGCAGAAAACTGTACCGGAACAATGCACAATCTCTACACACTCAGAGGTGCGGAGGTTCGTGACGGCAATGCGTGGGCACAGTATATTATGGAGGCAAAGGAACTTTTCGGCGACAAAACCGAGGTGGTATTTCAGGCTCACAACTGGCCGCATTGGGGTAATGAAGTAATCAATGAATATATGGCAAATACAGCGTCTGTATACAAGTACATTTTCTCACAGACACTTATGTATATCAATCAGGGATACACCTCAACTGAAATAGCCAATATGATTGAGCTGCCGGATGAGCTTAACAAGGTTTGGTATACTCGTCAGTATTACGGAACTCTTAAGCATAATGTAAAGGCTGTTTATCAGAAGTATATGGGCTGGTATGACGAAAATCCGATACATCTCGATGAACTTGAGCCGACAGAGTATTCAAAGAAACTTGTTGAGTATCTCGGCGATACCGACAAGGTGCTTGAAATGGCAAAAAAGGATTTTGACAAGGGTGAATATCAGTGGGTTGCACAGATTACAAACACACTTGTATATGCAGACCCTGAAAACCAAGACGCCCGTTATCTGTGTGCAGACGCACTTGAACAGCTTGGCTATCAGGCAGAAAGCGGTGCGTGGAGAAACGCTTATCTTACAGGTGCTTACGAGCTGCGTAACGGAACAAAGAATTATCCGGATACGACAGCAGGCGGAACAGGTGCAACTGCTCTCGGTATGAGTACCGAAACAATGATTGATTACCTTGGAATTTGTCTTGACGAAAAGAAACTCGAAGATCAGAATCTTGTAATTAATCTTGAAGTAACCGACAAAAATGCAAAGTATCTTCTCCGCATTAACCATGGTGTGCTTATCTATTCTCAGGAAAATTGGGTTGATAATGCCGACGCAACAATCAGAACTAAGAGTGCAGGAATCCTTGGTATTGCGCAGAATAATCAGCAGCTTATGGACGCTTGTATTGAAAAGGTTGAGGGCAATAGTGATGTAATAAAAACTCTTACTGACAGCGTTGCAAAGTTCCCAACTTATTTCAATATTATTGAACCTTAATTAGCTGAATCTGAGGGTTGATTATGAAAGTATTAAATTTTATTTTTGGTTTGTTGTCTGTAATCGGAGCATTTTACTGTATTTTTTATCCGGGACTTACTTTTCTCAACAGTGGTTGGATAGTAACAATTTTACTCGGAATGTGGGGTATATGTTCTGTTATTGATTACTTCTTAAAACGCAAAAAGTCAAAAAGCGAGCAGAGTGAAGCTGTTATGGGTACGCTCGGTCTTATTGTCGGAATTGCAGCGGCAGTAGTTTCTGTACTTGCAATGTTTATACCGTCAATCAGGCTTGTATTTGATATAACCATTCTCTGTATTTTCTCCGGCTGGCTTATTATTGACGGAATCTCATCCGTTGCAATGTCGTTCAAGGTTAAAAATTCAGGCTCGAGTGCGTGGATTATATCATTGATTTGCGGTATTCTTGTAATAATAGGCGGTATCTATGGGTTGTTCCACCTTGTATTTGCCGCTCAGACAATCGGTTTTATGATTGGTGTACTTCTCGCAGTTTACGGTGTCAAACTCATCATTTCAGTGTTTGAAAAACCGTCTGTATAACAATTATCATCACAAACCCTCAAGGCAGAAATTGCTTTGAGGGTTTTTTATATTATAAGCTCTTTGATAAAACGTTTTTCAGTTGCTTTATAATTTATGTATAAAAGCTTATCACATTAGTAAAATTTCATAATAATATTACGCTGAAGCTAAGAATTATATTGAAATATTGTGTTGACTATGTTAAAATATTATAAAGATATATTAAACATCGGAGCAAATGTATGAAAGAGAATAATCGTGTTTTGTTTGTGGGTAACGGGATTGCTATGCAAATGGGAATTGCCGAAAAATGGGATACAATAATTAAAGATATTGCCAAAGATTATGATGTTAAATTATTTCCCGATACTAACAATTATTTACCAAATAATATGCAGATAGTAATTGCGACAAATGATAATGTTGATAAGGCTATGGCAGAATTTTGTGAAAAGCTAAAGGCGATTTCTCTTACTGATGAACAAAAAATATTTGGCAAAAAAATTCTTTCACTTGTAGTATTAAAATTACTGCATATAAAAAAATAGTAGAGGTGTTTTTATGTTAAAGTGTTTTAAACCTATTTGCTATGAGATACATTGCTCAGATAACGATATAATTAACAGCATTATGGAAAGCTCCTGCTTTTATGGTGAGTTTTTAAATAATTCGTTTAAAATGCAGTTATTATCTCAAAATAGTATTTTCATACAAAACGGCATTAATCCTATATTTTGCGGTAATGTAAATAAAAATGGAGATAGCGTAACCTTGAATATAAAATTAAAATTGAATTTAGAATGTTGGCTTTTTATCTTTATAATAGCTTTTATTCTTTTTGGCGTTATAATATTTAATATTATCAATGCTTTTCTAAAAAATCTAAATTATATATCAATAATATATCCATTAATTATTTGCATTGTTTTTTTAGCGTTTATTTGTATTATTGTAAATATGAAATATTCTGATATGAAATTTGAGATTGAAAAAATTTTAAATAAAGATTTTAAAGGAAAATTCAAAAGAATAATATAGTTTTATTAATACTTTTTAATATTAGTTTTATAAAGAATATGTAATAGTAATATTGAATTTATTTTTTGCTTAGGAGGTAATATGAATAAATTAATGAAAATACATATAGGCTTGATTATAGGTGTAGTAATGACATTTGTTTCTTTGCTTATATTAATAATCAATTTTAATATAAAAGTAAATATATTTGTTCCGTTTGCTTTGTTTTTGACATATGAATATTTGATAATAAATTTTTTAAAGGATAATTTTTTGACCGATGATTTCAAAAGCAAGACTATAAAGGATTTAAGTGAGTATAATTTCAGAAGAGTTAATATTTATAGAAAAATAATATACTTTATTCAAGCTGTATGTATAATATTAGCTCCCATTATGTGGATACTGGTGATTTATAATGTTTAAATAATTTGTAAAAAGATAAATAGCATATTAATTCAGTGATATACTAAAGATACCTATTTTGATAAAACAAAAACTAAAAATATAAAAGTAACTCTAAAAAGCAATGCTACAAAGGTAAGATGTTGCCGACCGGATAAAATTTGTAAATCTCCTGTTTATTATTGAATTTAAAATGGAGGCTCTATGATTAAATTATATCACAAAAATTATGATTACGAATTAAAAACAACTAAAGAATGTCTAATTGGAAAATTAAGAAATTCGACATTTCAGGGATTGTTTAATTATTATAAGCATTATAAAGACTATACTTTTTACGGAAAAATTTTTGAAGAAAATTTTGAAATAAAATCTGTCCCGGCAAGTAGCAGAAGATCTTTATTTAACCCTTTAATTATCGGAAAATTTTCAAGCAAAAGTAATAAAACTGTATTGTCAATTAACATGAAACTACCGTCTTCCGACTATATTTTTATTGGAATGTTTTTTGTTTTTTGTGTTTTTTGTGGTGCAATAATATACTCTTCTTCGTTAGAAAATTCTAATTTAATTCCGCTTATTTTTATATTGCCTTTTACAATTTTCTTGCTTGTTAATCTATTATTTTTCTTTTTTGCAAAAATGAATTTTAGCGATGCAATATACAATATTGAGAACATTTTAAAAGAATGTATTATAATAGATGATAAAGCAAAACCGTAAACGGAGTTGAATACACATACGAATACCTCAACGGTCAGCTTATGCACGAAACAAGAGGAGAAAAAGTATTTGACTATTGTTACGATGCAAACGGTCAGCTGCATGCAGTAAGCTACAAGGCAAATTCTTCAACCAATGCAGTAACATATTACTACGCTCACAACTGGAGAGACGATATTACTTCAATTTATGACGGTGACGGTAATATGGTAGCAAAGTATGAATATGATGATTGGGGCATTGTACTTACAATAACAGATGCCAATAATAAATCTATTACCGATAAAAACCATATAGCAAACTTAAACTATATCTTACTGGAATTCAAATCTTGATGACCCAAGGAATCAAAAAATGATAAGTATAGGCAGTAGTTTATGGAATAAAAATAATCCCCAAAAAAGTATTAGTAAAAGAATAGGAGGAATAAGATGTTAGAACTAAAAAAATACAAAAAATCTATATTTATTCTTTTATCTGTATTCATACTCATAGGTTTTGCTTTTCAGCTTTCAGCTTGCAGTGCATTCACCTCAGAAGAAAAAATTCTGACATCTACATCGCCGGACAATACATACACTCTAGAGGCATACAGGGTTAATGGAGGTGCTACAACAGATTATTCAATTAAGGTGTATAGAATAGATAATGATAGCTCCAAATCTTTAATCTATAATAAATATCACGATTATAATGCTGAAATAAAATGGATAAGCAACTACACTGTTTCTATCAATGATGTAACCATTGACTTATCTAAAAACGAGACATACGATTGGAGAAATAAATAACCTCTATACTATATAATCTATTCCGTTATCGCAGTTATTACTATGACTCTGAATCAGGCTTATATTATCTTATGAGCCGTTACTACGACCCTGATACTCACAGATTTTTAAATGCAGACGGATATTTCCAGTCAGGCGATAACATTCTTGATACAAATATGAATGCGTATTGTCAGAATAACCCGATTATGAATTCTGACCCGACAGGCGAATCATGCAGAAAACACGCATGTTATTATGTAGGTAGCTGTGAAGCATGTAATCCTGATTTGTATAGATTGAGAAGAAGCAGACCGGGATTTGTTGTAAAGGCTTATTCGGCGGGTTCAAAAAAAGGTGGTGATTGGAAACCGAGAAAAGATTCTAGAAAAGGTTCCGAAAATCGACAACCTACAGGGGCTAGAGAACGTAATAAAGCTCATCCTAATGGTGAAGAACATAGTAGAGTTCCAAAAGGCAATGGACTTAAACGCTATGATCCAATTACTTTGGAAAAGATATTAGCAACAGAAGTTATTATAATTTCAGCAGTTTTTATTGTTTATTTAGTAGCCAATGATGTTACCGGTGTTGGAGTGATTGATGATGCGGTAATCATTCCGGTTGCGATAATAATTTGGGAGGCAACTCAGGCTTTTGCTTAATGAGAGGTTAATTATGAAAAAGAAATCTGAAATATTGCCAAATAATATTTGTTTTATCACACATCAATTAGAACATCTTCATAATGTTAGTGTTAGCATTTCATTTAAAGCAGGATCCTTGTATGAAAGTAAATATAATAACGGTATTTCTCATCTGGTGGAGCATCTCTTTTTTAGACAACTGTCAGATTTATCTCAAGAATCTCTTTATTTTAATATGCAAAAAATCGGTGGTGAAATTACAGGCAAAACTTACTGCGATTATGTTACTTTTAGTATCAATGTTATACCACAATATTTATATGATGCATTAGATATTATGCTAAAATTTTTTGATGATTTTGAATGGTCAAATTCAATTATATTAAAAGAAAAAGAAGTTGTTTTGCGTCAAATAGAAAATAAAGCATATTCTTATAATCAATGGATTGATTCAATATACTTTGATAACACAAAATATACTCTTCCGATTATGGGAACCAAAAAAACTGTAAAATCTTTGACTGCTTTTGAGATAAACAGTTGGAAAAAAGAGTATTTTTCTCCGACTAATTCTTGTGTAACCATAACCGGTAACTTTAGCAATGAATTTTACGATTTTTTAAAGCAAAAACTTAGTATCATTAATAACTTTGGCAAAAAGCAAGATCCGATAATTGAAATTGCTCCAAATTTCACAAAAAGAAATAGCGACAATTATTTAACTGTAATAAATGCAGACAGTAAGTTAAGTGAAGTAGTCGTATTATTTGATATAAAAAACTCTTTTGATTACGAAAGCGTAAAACTTATTACAAGCATTTTGAGTGACGGATGTGGAAGTAAACTGTCAATGATTATGAGAGAAAAATATCAATTAACAGATGATATTTTTACACAACTTACAAGTTATTGCGGATTTCATAGATATAGTATATCTTATACTGTGAAAAATAAAAATATCTTTAACAGTATAGATATTCTTTTCAAAATTATCAATGAAATTAAAACCGATATAACATTAAATGAGTATGCATCAACAATACCGTTTTTTACGGATAATCAAATGATAGATTTAGACAATTGTCAAAAATTGAATGAAGATTATGTACTAAGTGATTTTATTCTTGATATTTTACCATCTGATCCAATTGAAAAAGCAAAGAAGTATAAAAAGATTTTAATTAATGATTTAATAAAAATTGCAAATGAAATTTTTGTAAAAGAGAATATATCTTTTATAATTGAATCTTCAATTAAACCTTCAAATATTAAATCTTTTTTAGATAACCTTATGTATCATTAAAAATATTATTAATTCAGATTAAGGGTAAATTTGTGATATGAAAAATTTTAATTGTGTATTGTTACTGTCATTATTAATATCATTATGTTTTATAATTATTACTTTATCAAAAAATGTGTTAAACCAAATTATTGTAAGCCTTTTATTTTTAATAATAGCGTATTTTTTTATTATTGCATTAAAGCGTGACAGGAAATCAAAATACAAAACAACAGATAAAAAAAGATATATACCTGCTGTTTTGTGTGTAACTGTTTTTGCTTTTAGCTGCGTTGTTTTTCAAATACTAATATATTTAAAAAATACTGTAAAATATAATTATTGCGTTTCTATGTCATTGTTGCATTTTATTATTTCTATGATATTAGCTTTTGCAGTGCTTAGTATAAGTAAAAACAATGTAAATAATACAGCGGCTTTTGTAAAAATAATATTGCTGATTAATTTAATCGTGAATTTTATAATTTCATGTTTATTAATATTCGGTTATTATATTAATAATTCGGGTGTTATTATAATTTCATAAAAATATTTGCATAAAAAATACAGTATTATTGGTATAATTGGGGGCGGGGAGAAATTCTGGTTGCAGTTTTTGTTTTGAACTCTTATATTAATAATATGATTTTTATAAGTTGAATTATAAAATTATCAATTCAATAATTTTGCTTAATTACTTTACAATTAAATTGTTATGAAAATATTGAATTAGCGGTATTTATTTTATCATATTTTGTATTTTATCTTTTTTAAGCGGATTTAACACTAACAGTCAGTTAAAGTTTTTGCTTTGACTGACTGTTTTGCTATAGTATGAAAACAAAAAGGACAGGCAACAGCACTTGAAGCAAATAATTCCGAAAAAACACTTGCACTAAAATCAAATCTGGACTATACTGAAAATGGTAGATTTTTGTTCAAGCTGTATGATCAGGACGGCAACTGTGATACATATAATTACAATTCAACCACAGACTATCTTGACAGCGTAACAGATGACAACACAGGTGCACAGATTAACTATACCTATTACGAAATAGGCAATCCGCTTTCATATCGTGACGGTATGGAAATGACCTAGCTCAACGGCAGAAACCTTACAACCCTACAAAGCGGCAATGACAGTATCAGCTATAAGTATGACAGCAACGGCGTAAGAACAAGCAAAACCGTAAACGGAGTTGAATACACATATGAGTATCTCGGCGGTCAGCTTATGCACGAAACAAGGGGAGAAAAAGTATTTCTTAATTGTAATACTTAAAGCTAACTTTAAGTCAATACTTTTTTGAAAAAATTTAAAGAAATAATGTTTTCACATTACTTCTTTAAAAATTTCAAATATTTCCTCGTGCGTCATCTTTTTGTAACTGCCGCCTACAATGCCGCAGGAGTCGGCAATTTCTTTAAGATTAATATTTTCTTCAATGCCAAGTTCTCTCAAGGTTGTTGGCATTCCGATTTCTTTAATAAAGTCGGCGAGAGCCTCAACGCCTGCTTTTGCAAGCTCTTCATCGGTTTTGCCCTCGCTTGAAATTCCCCATACATTAACGGCAAATTGCGCCGCCCGCCGGGGTAGCGTAATAAACAGGTGCGCCGATTACAAATGCGTCTGCCTCGGCAAACTTTGGCGCAAGCTCGTTTACAATATCGTCAAATACACATTTACCTGTTTGCGCACATTTTCTGTAAGCGGTACAGCCATGTATGTCTTTGTGTCCCACATGGATAATTTCCGCATCAATGCCCTCTTTTTCGAGTGTGTTCTTTAATTCGGTAAGGACAGTGAAAGTACAGCCGTTTGTCCTTGGACTGCCGTTTATCAACAATGCTTTCATATATACATCTCCGATCATATTAAAAAGGCTGTTATTTTTTAAGACTTTTAGTAAAATTAACGATTATATTACCATTTTTGGGTTGTAATTTGGAATTTAATTGTAGTTATCCGACAAAGAATATTCAAATCATAAAAAATACTTGACTTTTAGGTGATAAGGATATAAAATACTTGTTTCGAGCAAACATATTAATATGATAGGTATTATAGGTAATACGGAGTGTGTTATGCATTATGAAAGGCAAGGGTGGTTTGTATGAAAAATCATTTTAACCGAATAAGCAAACGAATGTGCAGTTCTTTTGGCGGTAAGCCGATGTGTTAAAGCATTGCGGTTTACTACTTAATTGATTGTTAATTATTACAGCTAAAATAAAGGTTTGATTAAAATGAAAAAGATTTTTACTAAAAAACTCGTATCCGCCCTCCTTACAACAGCACTTATAGGAACTTCCGCTTTTGCCCTTTTCGGATGCGGAAAAGCAAATAAGGATACTTCTCAGGACGCAAAGGTACATATTACCAATGTTTCTTATGACCCTACAAGAGAGCTTTATGAAAGCTACAACAAAATTTTTGCCGAGCATTGGAAAGAAAAAACAGGTCAGGAGGTAGAGGTTACTCAGTCACATGGCGGTTCGGGCAAGCAGGCACTTGAGGTTGCAAACGGACTTGAGGCAGATGTAGTCACACTTGCTCTTGAGTACGATGTTAATGCCGTCAGAGATGCAGGTCTTATTAATGACGGCTGGGTAAATAACTTTGAAAACGACTCTTCACCTTACACCTCAACCATTGTATTCCTTGTAAGAAAAGGCAATCCAAAGAATATTAAGGATTGGGACGATATTGTAAAGGACGGCGTTGGAGTTATTACACCAAACCCCAAAACTTCGGGCGGCGCAAGATGGAACTACCTTGCCGCCTGGGCATATGCCGACAAGCTTTATAACGGTGACGAAAGCAAAGTCGAGGACTTTGTAAAGAAACTTTATCAGAATGTACTCGTTCTTGATTCGGGCGCAAGAGGAGCTACAACTACTTTTGTAGAAAACGGACAGGGCGATGTGCTTTTGGCTTGGGAAAACGAGGCTTATCTTTCAATTAAAGACCACCCCGATGAATACGAAATTGTTACACCGAGTGTAAGTATTCTTGCACAACCGTCGGTTGCCGTTGTTGACGAAGTGGCAGACAGCAGAGGCACAAGAGAGGTAGCAACCGAGTATCTCAGCTACTTATACAGCGACGAGGCGCAGAGAATTGCAGGAGATAACTACTATCGTCCTTACAATCAGGAAATTTTGCAAGAATACTCAGATGTGTTTGACCTTAACATTAACCTTGTTACAATAAATGACTTTGGCGGTTGGGACAAGGCTCAGAAAACTCATTTTGCAGACGGCGGAGTATTTGATAAGATTTACGAAAAATAATTTGAAACATAATTTTTCAGGTAATTGTGTTCAGTTGGTATCGGCTGAACACAATGCTTGCATATACAAGAAAAGTGGGTGTAAAGATGAACAAAACTAAAAAGGCGAAACGAGTTATTCCCGGCTTTGGCTTATCTATGGGAGTTACTATATCAATACTCAGCATTATAGTGTTGATTCCGCTCGCTTCTCTTGTGATTTATACGGCGCAGATGAGCTGGTCTGATTTTATAGATACAGTTACAAGCGAACGAGTAATGGCAAGCTATCAGGTCAGTTTGATTACGGCGTTTATTGCGTCGGCAATCAATGCGGTTATGGGTGTTGTGCTTGCGTGGGTGCTTGTGCGTTATAAGTTCCCCGGCAAAAGAATAATTGACGGTATGATTGAGCTGCCTTTTGCACTGCCGACAGCGGTTGCAGGTATTGCGCTTACTTCGCTTACGGCTGATACAGGCTTTATAGGCAGCTTTTTTGCAAAATTCGGCATAAGCATTGCCTACACAAGAATAGGCATTACCTTTGCACTTGTTTTCATAGGTATTCCTTTTGTTGTAAGAGCGGTTCAGCCTGTTCTTGAAAAGCTCGACCCTGTTTATGAAGAGGCGGCAGCACTTATGGGAGCAAAGGGACTTACCATTTTCAGAAAGGTTACATTTCCGCATATTAAGTGGGCATTTTTATACGGCATAGTTTTGTGCGCCGCAAGAGCAATGGGCGAGTTTGGCGCAGTATCGGTACTTTCGGGACATTTGCGTGGAAAGACGAACACCCTGCCGCTACATATTGAAATTTTGTTTAACGAGTTTAAAACCGTACCTGCCTTTGCGGTGCCGGCAATTCTTGTAATAATGGCGGTTATTATTCTGATTATCAGAAGTGTAATTGAGTACAAAGGAAAGAAGGAATCTTAATGTATGTGGAATTAAAAAATATTAACAAGACCTTTGGCAATTACAAGGCATCTGATAATGTGAATTTCTCAATTGAACAGGGTAAGCTCATCGGTCTTTTAGGCCCGTCGGGCAGTGGCAAAACCACAATACTCAGAATGATAGCAGGTCTTGAAACTCCCGACAGCGGTGAAATTATTATTGACGGCAAGGTAGTCAACGATATTCCCGCAAGCAAAAGAGGCAACCGTTGTGTCGCCAAAGATAAGCACTGAGATTTTAAGACTTAATGTAAATACAATCAATCGTGAGTTTGCAGACGGCGATTTGGAAAATGTCTTTTGCGTTATCAGTGCCACCGATGACGGGCAGGTGAACGCACATATTTTTGACTTGTGCAGTGCAAAAAATATTCTTGTAAATACGGTAGACGATAAAGAAAAGTGCGGATTTATTTTTCCTGCCATTGTGCAAAAAAATTCGGTTACGGCAGGAATTACCACTTCGGGCAAAAGTCCGATATACGCAAAATATCTTAAAGAGCAGTTTATAAATTTACTTGAAAGCACAAATGCCGATACGGTAGAAGTAATGTGGAAATACAGAGAGCATATCAAACAAATCACCGCAGACGAAGAGGGCGAAAAAAAGTATTTTCAAGTCTTATGAATATGTGCCTTTGCGGCAAAAATATTGATGTTGATGTTGTGGATAAAATAATAAAGGAAAACAGCTGATATGAAAATAAAAATAGGTACACGAAAAAGCAAACTTGCGCTTGCACAAACAGAAATGTTTGCAAAACAGATTTAAAAATACAGAAATTGAAATCGTGCATATTTCAACAAAGGGCGATAAAATTCTCGACAAACCGCTTGCAATGATAGGCGGCAAAGGTGTGTTTATTTCAGAGCTTGAAAATGCCTTGCTTTCAGGCGAGGCAGATATGGCGGTGCACAGCACAAGAATTAATTGCATTGACTATTTGAGCGTAAGGGAGTACAGGCAGAACAAACAGCTTGACAAAGCACTTTCAAACATTAATAATTATAATTACATAGTGCTTACAAGTATGAACGGTGCTGAAATTTTTATTAAAAAATTGAGAGCGTTAAAGGTCGATGTTCGCAAACTGTGTAATGTAAAATTTGCCGTTATCGGCAGCGGTACGGCAGGTATTCTCGAAAAATACGGGATTTTTGCCGATATTATTCCAAAGGTTTATACTTCGGTTGATTTGGGAAATCTTTTGGCGCAAACCGTAAACAAAAGCGAAAAAGTGCTTATTTTGCGTGCGGAAAACGGCTCAAAAGAACTTACTGAAATTTTAAGTCGCAATAATATAATTTATGACGATGTAAAGACCTATGACATTCAGTCGGAAAGTAAGTCGGAGGGCGGAATTATTACCTCCGATTATATAACCTTTGCAAGCTCTTCGGGCGTAAACGCATTTTTTGAAAGCGGATACACAGTTGCCGAAAGCACAAAAATTGTGTGCATTGGCGAGATAACCGCAAAGGCACTGCATCAGTACAATATAGCCGACTGCAAAATTGCAAAGACCAAGGATGTAGTGGGTATTCTTAATACAATTATTTCAGATGTTAAAAAAGAGAGTGATTTTTAATGAGAAGATTCAGAAGACTAAGAACAAACGAGGGCATACGCAGTCTTGTGCGTGAAACAAGAGTAGATAAGAAAGACCTTATTTACCCGATTTTTGTTGCCGAGGGCGAAAATATAAAAAAGCCTGTTGACTCTATGCCGAATGTTTATCAGTATTCACTTGACAGATTAGATGAAATTTTAGCGGAAATAAGCGAGAGTTCGATTGCGGGAATATTAATTTTCGGTATTCCGAAACACAAGGACGAGCTTGCAAGCGGCGCTTATGACGAAAACGGAATTACTCAGCAGGCAATCCGCTATATAAAGGTTAAGTATCCGTCAATGCTTGTAATTGCCGATGTTTGCCTTTGCGAATACACAAGTCACGGGCATTGCGGCGTTGTATTCGGTCACAAAATTTTAAATGACGAAACCCTGCCGTTGCTTTCAAAAATGGCTGTAAGCCTTGCAAAGGCAGGCGCAGATATTATTGCTCCGTCTGATATGATGGACGGCAGAGTGTCCGCTATAAGAAATGCCCTTGACGAAAACGGCTTTGCAGATACCCCGATTCTTTCTTACAGTGCAAAATTTGCCTCGGCTTACTATGCACCGTTCAGAGATGCCGCCGAGTCCGCACCTGAATTTGGCGACAGAAAAAGCTATCAGATGGACTATGCAAACGGCAAAGAGGCGCTCAGAGAGATTGCAGACGATATAGAAGAGGGCGCAGATATGGTTATGGTAAAGCCTGCGCTTGCGTATCTTGATGTTGTAAAAGCCGCAAGAGAGCGTTTTGATTTACCGCTTGTAGTGTACAATGTCAGCGGCGAATATGCTATGGTAAAGGCAGCGGCAGAAAAAGGTTGGATAGACGAAAAGAAAATTGTATCCGAAAATTTAATTGCCATTAAAAGAGCAGGCGCAGATATTATAATTACATATCACGCACTTGACGCCGCAAAGTGGATTGACGAATTTTACAAGTAAGAGGTGGCAAAAATGAATATTCAAAATTCGGAAAAGTTTTATGCCCAAGCTCAGAATTTTATGCCCGGCGGAGTAAACAGTCCTGTTCGTGCGTGCCGTTCTGTGGGCAGAGTGCCGCTGTTCATTGACCACGCAAAGGGTTCAAAAATCTATGATGTTGACGGCAATGAGTACATAGACTACATTTGCTCGTGGGGGCCTAATATTCTCGGTCACGCAAACGAAAGAGTTATAAATGCAGTAACCGAAACCTGTCAAAGAGGACTTACATTCGGCGCTTGCCATAGCGGAGAAATTGAGCTTGCAAGGCTTATAAAAAAGCATTTTCCGTCAATGGAAATGCTCAGACTTGTAAATTCGGGTACAGAGGCGGTTATGAGCGCAATCCGTGCCGCAAGGGGTTATACAAAGAGAGATAAAATAGTTAAGTTTGAGGGTTGCTATCACGGCCATTCGGACGGTCTGCTTGTAAAATCGGGTTCAGGACTTCTTACCAATTCTATCCCCGACAGTGCAGGTGTTCCTAAAGGATATACGGATAATACCCTGCTTGCAAAATACAATAATAAAGAGTCGGTAGAAAAACTTTTTGAGGAGCACGGTGATGATATTGCCTGCGTTATTGTAGAGCCATGCGCCGCAAATATGGGCGTTGTGCCGCCCGAAAAGGGATTTTTGCAGTTTTTAAGAGAGATTACAACAAAGTATAATTCTCTGCTTATTTTTGACGAGGTTATTACGGGTTTTCGACTTAGCATTGGCGGTGCTCAAAAATATTACGATGTTAAACCCGACCTTACCACACTTGGCAAAATTGTAGGCGGAGGTATGCCTTTGGCTGTGTATGGCGGTAAAAAAGAAGTTATGCAGTGCGTTGCTCCGCTCGGTTCGGTGTATCAGGCAGGCACACTTTCGGGCAATCCCGTTGCCGTAAGCGCAGGAATTGAAACTCTTAAAATTCTTGAGGAAAATCAAGACGAAATCTACACAAGGCTCGAAAAAATTTCTGCTCAGCTTGAAAACGCAATGCAGGAGTCGGGACTCAATGTAAATCGTGTCGGCTCGATTATGACTGTCTTCTTTACAGGCGAAAAGGTAAAGGATTACGATACAGCAAAAACCGCCGATACTGCCCGATTTGCCGAATATTTCAGACATATGCAGGACAACGGCGTTTATACTGCGCCGTCACAATTTGAGGCAATGTTTGTTTCTTTTGCACATACCGATGAGGATATAGATAAAACAATCAATGCAATCAAAAGTTTAGAATAATAACGAAAAGAAAAAGTGCAGCAATTCTATAATCTTGCTGCACTTTTTCTTCTTTATTACACAGCCTTAGCCTGTACAATAATTTCGTTTTGTTTGTAATGTTCTGCAATCTCTGCCAGAGTAATGCTTTCTGCGTAATTTTGCAGGTAAGATGACATTGCACTCCAGAGTTTATCGTTTATAAGCTCCATCATCATATCGTTTTTATCTCGACTGTCAAAATAAACATCGTTAAGCACCCTTGTGTCGAGAGCGTTTATAATGTCTTTAAAAGTAATTTTACTCAAATCTCTTGCAACTACATATCCACCGTTAAGTCCCTTTTGTCCACGAATAAGGTTTGCAGAGGTGAGGGACGGCAGTATTTGCTCAAGGTATTTTTTAGATATGTTGTGCCGCTTGGCAATATCGGGAGCGGTAACCGAACAGCCGTTTTGAGAATACACCGCTATGTCGATTATCGCCATAATGCCAAATTCAACTTTTGTTGATATTTTCAATTAATAATCAGCCCCTTATACAGAAGAAAAGCCTGTTTTGGAGCAGAATATGCCTGACTAAGCGTATTAAATATAGATTAACATTTTTTAAGGAAAAATCAATACCTACTAAATAAATAAGCATTGACTAAGCAAATATGATTTAAAAGGGATGGGAAGCTTATGGAGTTTAATACAGCGTTATTGCACAAAAATTTTAGCGGTGATAAGGCGTCCGGCTCTACTATGACTCCTATTTATCAGGTAAGTGCATTTTCGCACAGCTCTGCCGAACAGCTTGAAAAAGTGTTCAACAACAAAGCGCCGGGATATGCTTATTCAAGAATAGGCAATCCTACGGTTACTTCATTTGAAACCAGAATTGCCGCCCTTGAAAAAGGTGCGGGTGCTGTTGCGTGTTCGTCAGGTATGGCAGCAGTTACAATGGCACTTCTTAATATATTGGAGTCCGGTGATGAAATTATAGTAGGCGCAGGCTTGTTTGGCGGCACTATTGATTTGTTAAAGGATTTAGAGGCATTCGGTATAACCGCTCACTTTGCAGACGAGGTTACACCTCAGAATGTTGAACCGCTTATTAACGAACGCACAAGGGCAGTGTTTGCCGAGCTTATTGGCAATCCGAAACTTGATGTTGTGGATATTGAGTCGGTATCAAATCTTGCACACAGATACAATATACCTCTTATTGTAGACAGCACAACGGCAACACCGTATCTTGTTCACCCGATTGATTTCGGCGCTGACATTGTGGTTCACTCCACTTCAAAGTATATTAACGGTGGCGGCAACGCAATCAGCGGTATAATAATTGACAGCGGTAAATTTGAATGGGATACAGAGAAATTCAAAGGTATGAAAGAATATAAAAAATACGGTAAACTTTCATACCTTGCAAAGCTCAGAAACGGTATATGGCGAAACTTCGGTTGTTGTCTTGCTCCGTTCAATGCATTTTTAAATTCTGTCGGTCTTGAAACTTTGGGACTTAGAATGGAGTGTCTTTGCAGCAACGCACTAAAGCTCGCAAAGTTTTTTGAAACTCAGGACGGCATAGAGGTTAATTACCCGGCACTTGAAAGTTCAGAGTATTACGCACTTACACAAAAGCTTTTAAAAGGCAAAGGCGGTGCGATTCTTACAATAAGAGCCGGCAGTAAAGAAAAAGCCTTTGAGCTTATAAACAATTTAAAGTTTGCGACAAACGCAACAAATATCGGTGACACACGAACATTAGTAATTCATCCGTCAAGCACAATTTACGCACACAGCACACAACAGCAGAAAGAAAGCGCAGGTGTATTTGACGATACTATAAGAATAAGCGTTGGAATAGAGGACATTGCAGATCTTATAGAGGACTTCGGAAATGCAATAAGTAAAATAAACAATTAGTTTTGGGGGATTCACAATGGCAGTTGATTATTCAACATTAAAAAAAGGCGGATTTATGCGCCAAAAACAAAAGAATAATTTTTCTCTTCGTTTAAGAGTAGTAGGCGGAAATCTTACGGCAAAACAACTTGCCAAGATTGCAGAAGTAGCAGAAAATTTCGGTGACGGCTATGTGCATCTTACCTCAAGACAAAGTGTTGAAATTCCGTTTATTAAACTTGACGATGTTGAAAATGTAAAGGCGAGCGAGCGCTTTAAGTTCACAATCGACAGAGTAGGCAGAGAAAAATTTGAAGAGAAGATATTGGAGGCATACAATGGCTGATTTTATTATTGACGATACAGTAGATATTACCGATGTTGTCTGCCCGACAACATTTGTAAAGGCAAAGGTTGCTCTTGAGGAGCTTGACGACGGTCAGATTTTAAGTGTTAAAATGAATGACGGCGAGCCTGTTCAGAATGTTCCGAGAAGTATCAAGGAAGAGGGACACCAAATTTTAAAACTCATTGATAACGAGGACGGCACTTATAATCTTATTGTAAAAAAGGTTGGTGATTAAATGCCGACAAGAATCAGTAAAGACAATTTTTAAAAAGAAGTTTTACAGGCAGATAAAACTGTACTCTCTGATTTTTATTCAGACAGCTGTGTGCCTTGTAAAAGACTTTCACCGGTACTTTTTGCACTTGAGCAGGAGTATGCCGAAAAGCTCAAAATTGTTAAAATCAATATAAATTTTGATTCCGAGCTTGCAGAAAAATACGAGGTACAGGCAGCGCCGACTTTGGTATTTTTTAAAAACGGCGAAGAGGTTTCAAGACTGCGAGGCGCAGTAAAACAAGCAGAAATTAAAAAAGTTATTGAAAAATCAGTTTAATGGGGTTATTATTATGATAATCACAGTTGCAGGCAATAAAAAGGAAGTAGCAGAGGGACTTACAGTAGCACAGCTTATTATTGACGAAGATGTAGAAACACCGGAGTATGTAACAGTCAGCTTAAACGACGAATTCCTTGCAAGCGGTACTTTTGAAGAAACCGTCCTCAGGGACGGCGATGTAGTTGAATTTCTTTATTTCATGGGAGGCGGTCAGTAATGGCATTTACTAACGAACAGCTTGAGCGTTATTCCCGACACATCATTCTCAAAGAGGTTGGTGCAAAGGGACAGAAAAAGCTGCTCAACGCAAAGGTACTTATCATTGGCGCAGGCGGACTTGGTGCTCCTGTTGCAATGTACCTTGCAGCTGCCGGTATCGGTACAATCGGTATTGCCGATGCTGACGAGGTTGACCTTTCAAATCTTCAGCGACAGATTATTCACGCTACAAAAGATGTAGGCAAGCCAAAGGTAGAATCGGCAAAGGAAACTATGGAGGCTATGAATCCCGATGTTACGGTAAAAACTTACCATACCTTTGTTACAAGCGAAAATATTATGGATATCATCAAGGATTACGATTTTATCATTGACGGTACAGATAATTTTCCTGCGAAGTTCCTTATCAATGACGCTTGCGTAATGGCTAAAAAGCCTTTCTCTCACGCAGGTATTATCAGATTTCAGGGGCAGCTTATGACATATGTTCCGGGCGAAGGTCCTTGCTACCGTTGTGTATTCAAGAACCCACCGCCAAAGGACGCAGTTCCTACTTGTAAGCAAGCGGGTGTAATCGGAGCAATGGGCGGTGTAATCGGCAGTTTGCAGGCAATGGAGGCTATCAAGTATATTCTCGGCAAGGGCGATTTGCTCACAGGCTATTTGCTTACTTACGATGCACTCAAAATGGAGTTCCGCAAGATTAAGCTCCCGTCAAACACACATAATTGTGCGGTTTGCGGCGACCATCCTACAATTACCGAGCTTATCGACTACGAGCAGGCAGAATGTGACGGTGTTCATTTATGATTAAATTATCAAAAGCTGACTATAATAAAATTGTGGCTCACGCAGAAAGCGAACTGCCAAACGAGGCTTGCGGCTTGCTTGCGGGTACGGTTGACGGCGAAAACAAGGAGATTAAAAAGGTTTATCTCCTCACAAACATCGACCACTCAAACGAGCATTTTTCACTTGACCCAAAGGAACAGCTTGCGGCAGTAAAGGATATGCGACAGAACGGTTTTGTACCGCTCGGTAATTGGCATTCACATCCCGAATCGCCGTCAAGACCGTCCGATGAGGACAAGCGACTTGCATATGACAGCAAGGCAAGCTATATGATTTTGTCACTTATGGACAGAGAAAATCCAGTGCTAAATTCATTTAAAATCAACGGCACAAATTCAGAAAAGGAAGAATTGGTTATTTACTAAACAAGGAGTGTAATATGTACGACATAGTTATTATCGGAAGCGGTCCGGCAGGACTTTCTTCGGCAATTTATGCTCAACGAGCAGGACTTAAGGCAGTTGTGGTTGAGAAAAACTACCTCGGTACAGGTCAGATTGCAGAAAGCGAGCGTGTAGATAATTACCCGGGCTTATATGGCGAAAACGGCTTTGATTTGGGCGAAAAATTCCGTTCCCACGCAGAAAGCCTCGGTACTGAATTTATAGAGGGAGAGGCTGTTAAAATCAGCAAAAACACAACTGATTACAGCATTGAACTTGACAACGGAAATTCATTAGAAACTCACACTGTAATTTATGCGGTCGGTACGGAACGCAGAAAACTTCAGGTTGAGGGTGAAAAAGAGTTTTCGGGCAGAGGAGTATCATATTGCGCAGTTTGTGACGCTGCATTTTATAAAGATAAAATCACAGCTGTTGCAGGCGGCGGAGATACCGCCCTTGGCGATGCGGCTTTGCTTTCAAAGTTTGCGAAAAAAGTTTATCTTATTCATCGCAGAGATAAATTCAGAGCCAATAAAACCTTACAGCAAAAAGTTGAAAATATTTCTAATGTAGAAATATTGCTTAATTCGCAGATAAAAAAGATTAACGGCAGTAATAAGGTTGAGTCGATCACAGTTGATAAAAACGGCGCAGAAACCGACATCAAAGTTGACGGTGTTTTTGTGGCTGTCGGCAGTGTGCCAAATTCGGCAATTCTTAAGGATTTGGTTGAAGTTGACAATAACGGCTATATTGTTGCAAATGAGGACGGAGTAACTTCGGCAAACGGGATATTTGTTGCAGGCGATGTTCGTACCAAAAAGTTAAGACAGGTTGTAACAGCTGTATCGGACGGTGCTAATTGCGTATTATCTGCGGAAGATTATCTTGAAAAAATAAAATGATATGAAATAAGGTGAGTGTAAAAGGGAGAGGCAGCCTATGAAAATTGAAAAATTAAGTACAGATATTCTGATAATAGGCGGAGGTACAGCAGGCTGTTATGCCGCACTCACTATTTCGGAAAATTCAGATAAAAAGGTTTTGATTTGCGAAAAGGCACACATAAAGCGCAGCGGCTGTCTTGCGGCAGGCGTAAATGCTCTTAACGCATACATCGTTGAGGGAAGAAAGCCGCAGGATTATGTTGATTACGCTAAAAAAGATGCAGACGGAATTGTGAGAGAGGACTTACTCCTTACTATGTCCGAAAAGCTGAACGAGGTAACGGACAGGCTTGAAAAATTAGGTCTTGTTATTTTAAAGGATGAAAACGGTAAGTATGTTACAAGGGGTAATAGAAACCTTAAAATAAACGGTGAAAATATTAAACCTATTCTTGCCTCGGCTGTTGAGTATGTAAACAGCCACACATAAGCTCCACAGCTGATGTAAATACAGGCGAGCATATCAAGGCAGACACCTTAAACAAAAACGGCATTGCGGTATGTAATCTTTTGCTTACCGAGCCGATTGTTGCCGACTTATTCTCAGCGCACAAGACCTTGGGCGAGCTTATCCTTATAAATCGTGTAACAAATATGACTTCGGCATGCGGTGTGGTTGAAAAGGTAAGCCAAAAGGGTGTAGCAGGCTCTGAAAAGGCATCGTTCAAGTTTGAAAATCTTGAGGCAAGAGGCGACATTTTCGAGGAATTTTATTACGATACCACAAGCCTCAATGTACTTAAATATCAGCCTGTAAGAGAAACTTACACTGTCGGTGACGAAATTCCTACAAGCGGCGACAGCTACTCATACCCCGACAGCTTTGATATTATTGTACTTCGTGATTTGGTGGCAGTGAGCGTTCGCAATAAGGTGATTACAGCCATTACTTCGGTTGATGATTACAAATACAGCGGTGTTCCTGTTATTAACGGCAGAGGCTTTGAAATTCTTGCAGATAGCGATGAAAAAATCAAGGCTATGCTTGACGAATACAAAAATCTTGAAGATATTAACGATTCCGAATTTTTCGCAAAGTGGGTTAAGTTTAACACATACAGAAAAATCGTTATTCAAAAATTATAATAATCACCAATACATAAACAGATGCAGAGTTTAATGCTTTGCATCTGTTTTTTGGTTTTAGGGTTTAGTTAAATAAATTTGGTTCTATTATAAATGTTGTGGAATGATGCTATCTTAAAAATTTTATCAAACTAAAAAGCCTTCCGCTTGAGGGGAAGCCCTGATAACTTTGTTCTTAATCCCGACTTTTGACAAAGAGCCAATAAATTTTCACCTTTACTGCAAACACTTGCATATCATTTACACTTTTTATCACTAAACATAATTTCCTACTTGAAAAAATTGCAGATTTGTGGTTTAATAAGTTAGTTAAAACTAATTAAAAAGGCGGTATGCTTATGATGATAAATAAACGGCTTATTGCAACAGTCGCAGAAAGCCAAAAATATATTGCAGGCAATGTGGCGAGCCAATGGGTTTCACTCTGCTCCAATGTTGTAATTATGGGCAGTATCGCAGCCTTTGTGGGCAAACTTGCCTATGCAAAACCGCAGGCAGGCGATATTGTTTTTCTTGTCGCTGTAATTTTATTGTGCGTGGCTGTGCAATTTGTATGCACCAAAATTTCTTCAAAAATGAGCTTTCTCTCCTCAAAGGAAGTTAAGCAAAAGCTGAGAAATCTTATTTTTGAAAAGGTGCTGAGGCTCGGAGCATCGTACAACGAAAAAGTAAAAACCTCGGAAATCGTGCAGGTGTCGGTAGAGGGTGTAGAACAGCTTGAAACCTACTTTGGCGCTTATCTTCCGCAGTTCTTTTATGCAATGATAGCGCCGCTTACATTGTTTATCGTAACCTGTTTTGTAAATGTTCTGTCGGCAGTTGTACTGCTTGTGTGTGTGCCGCTTATTCCCGTTGCGATTGCCGCCGTACAAACATGGGCGAAAAAATTACTCTCAAAGTATTGGGGTCAGTACACTGCCTTGGGCGATACTTTCCTCGAAAATTTGCAGGGACTTACAACTCTAAAAATTTACAAGTCCGATAAATTTAAAAATGACGAGATGAATATAGAGGCTGAAAAGTTCAGAAAAATAACAATGAAAGTCCTCACTATGCAGTTAAATTCAATTACAATTATGGATCTGATTGCATACGGCGGTGCGGCTGTCGGAATGATTCTTGCCGTAACGCAGTTTGCAGGCGGTCACATTGATATTTCGGGCTGCCTTTTTATAATACTTCTCTCGGCAGATTTCTTTATTCCAATGCGCCGGCTCGGCAGCTTTTTCCACATAGCAATGAACGGTATGGCGGCGAGCGATAAAATCTTTAATCTTCTTGATATTAAAGAAGAAAATTCCGCAAAAGAAAAAATCACAGATAATACCGACATTGAATGTAATAACCTCAGCTTTTCGTATGATGAAAGCAGAGAGATTTTGCATGGTGTAAATATGAGCTTTAAAAAGGGCAGTTTTACAGCTGTTGTCGGCAAAAGCGGCTGCGGTAAATCTACTGTCGCCTCAATTCTTACAGGAAAGAATAAAGGCTTTGGCGGCAGTGTGACGATTGGCGGTATTTCTATAAAAGAAATAAACGAAAACAGTCTGATGAAATCTATTACATATATCGGTCACAACAGCTATATTTTTAAGGGTACGGTGAGGGAGAACCTTTTAATGGCGGCGAATGTTAAAGACGAAGAGCTTTGGCGGGTGCTTGAGCAGGTTAATCTCGCAAACTTTTTAAAGAGCGAAAACGGACTCGATACCTTTATTAATGAAAAGGCAAGCAATATTTCGGGCGGTCAGCGCCAGCGACTTGCGCTTGCAAGAGCATTACTGCACAACAGCGACATATATATCTTTGACGAGGCAACCTCAAACATAGATATTGAGAGCGAAAACGATATAATGGAGCAGATTATTAAACTTGCCAAAGCCAGAACAGTTATTCTTATTTCGCACAGGCTTGCAAATGTTGTGAATGCCGACAATATCTATGTAATGCAGGACGGAAACATAATAGAAAGCGGAGCACACACAGAGCTTTTGAAAAACAACAGCGTGTACGCAAATCTTTATAATTCGCAAATTCAGCTTGAAAACTACACAAAGGGGGTGTGAGCAATGAAAAAGAGAAGTAATTTAAACATTATGTTCAGACTTTCGGCACTTGTAAAGCCGCTCGCAGGCTTTATGGCGCTTGCAATAGCAATGGGCATAATCGGTAATTTGTGCGCCGCCTTTATAACAATACTCGGCGGATACGCTATCCTTGATGCGCTCAATATTTCTACGGGTATTTCAATGCTCACTGCCTTTATTCTTGCAGGTGTATTTGCACTTTTGCGTGGTGTTTTAAGGTACGCAGAGCAGGCGAGCAATCACTACATAGCCTTTAAATTGCTTGCGCTTATCCGAGATAAAGTGTTCATAGCCTTGCGCAGACTTTGCCCGGCAAAGCTTGAGGGAAAGGACAAGGGCAACCTTATTTCAATCATAACCTCAGACATTGAATTGCTTGAGGTGTTCTATGCCCACACAATTTCTCCGATTGCAATAGCTGTTATCTTTTGCATTATTATGGTTGTGTTTATCGGCTCGTACAGTGTAATTCTCGGTATGCTCGCACTTGCGGCATATGTCACTGTCGGGGTAATAGTGCCAGTTGCGGTTTCAAAGAGCAGTGGCAGTGACGGCGAAAAATTCCGCAAAAAATCGGGCGAGCTAAGCGCCTTTGTGCTTGACAGCCTGTACGGCATTTCGGAGTTAATTCAGTTTGGCGGCGGAAAAAATCGTGCGCAAAAGATGAATGAAAAAACCGAAGAACTGCTTGCAACCGAAAAGAGAATGAAACAAAAAACAGGCACAAGTACGGCTGTAACCAATACTGTAATCTTTGCTTTTGATATTATGCTGTTAGTTGCGGCGGCACTTCTGTATCAAAAAGATATGGTGGGTCTTGACGGTGTAATTATCCCCGTACTTGCACTTATGAGCTCGTTTGGCCCTGTTGTGTCGCTCGCAAACCTTGGCAGTACATTGCAGAATACATTTGCGGCAGGCAACAGAGTGCTTAATATTCTTGACGAGTCGCCTGTTGTTGAGGAGATTACAGGCAGGAAAGATATTGATTTTAACGGTGCAAAGGCGGAGAATGTTACCTTTGCGTATGGCGATGAGGTAATACTTGACAATGTATCGGTTGATATTAAAGAAAATACCGTTGTCGGAATTACAGGCAAGAGCGGCAGTGGCAAGTCAACCTTGCTAAAGCTGTTGATGAGATTTTGGCAGGTGCAAAAGGGTGATATTAAAATTTCAGACGCAAGCATAGAGGATATAAACACCTCGAATTTACGGGATATAGAAAGCTATGTTACGCAGGATACCCACCTTTTCCACGACAGCATTAAGAATAATCTCAGAATTGCAAAGCTGGACGCAACAGATGAGGAAATAGTTAATGCCTGCAAAAAAGCCTCTGTTCACGATTTTATTATGAGCCTGCCAAACGGTTACGATACCATGGTAGGAGAACTCGGCGACACTCTGTCGGGCGGCGAAAAGCAAAGAATAGGACTTGCAAGGGCGTTTTTGCACAATGCGCCGCTTATGCTCCTTGACGAACCTACAAGCAACCTCGACAGCCTTAACGAGGCGGTTATTCTTAAATCGCTTAATGAGGAAAGAGAAAATAAAACCGTAGTGCTTGTATCGCACAGAGAGTCAACAATGAAGATTGCCGACACCGTTTATTGCGTGGAGAACGGGAGGACAAGCTGATGAGCAGAAAACTCGGTGTTGACGAAAAAAGGGAGAGAGAAAAGCAGGTCGTTTCCAAAATGATTGACCTGTACTGCCATAAAAAGCATAAGACCAAGGGCGAGATTTGCGCCGACTGCAAGGCTTTAAAGGATTATGCTCAGCTTAGGAGCAGTAAATGCCCTTTTATGGAAACCAAAACCTTTTGCTCAAACTGCAAGGTGCATTGCTACAAGCCGCAAATGCGTGAAAAGATAAGAGAGGTTATGCGTTTTTCAGGCCCGAGAATGATTTTTTATCACCCTGTTATGGCGGTCAGCCACCTTATAGAGAGCGGCAAAGAGAAAAAACAGCTTGCAAATCTCGCAAATAAAGACTAATTTTATAATAATGGTTTTTTATCAAAAGTTGGGGTTAAGAACGAATTTATCAAGTTTTCCCCTCACATAGGTGAAAACTTTAAAGTATGCTGAAATTTTTAAGACAGCATCATTCCCATTATATTTATTATAGAACCATATTTAACTAAGGCGGTGCGGCGGCTTTGCTTATGCACCGTACCGCCGCATAAAAACAAGCAATAATATACCCGAAAGTTAGCCAAAGCTAACTTTACAATAACATATCGGCTTTAATGCTTTATGCAAAAATTATTTAATTTGGAGGAAAGAAGATGAAAATAAAAAGAATATTATTTTTAGTTTTAGGCTGTATATCGCTTGCACTCGGTTGTGTGGGAATAGTATTGCCGATTTTGCCGACAGTGCCGTTCTTTTTGGCAACTGTGTTCTGCTTTGCAAATTCATCGCAAAGACTGCATAATTGGTTTGTTAATACAAAAATGTATAAAAAGAACCTTGAGTCATTTGTAAACAAAAAGGGAATGACCACAAAAACAAAGGTAAAAATCATAACTTCGGTCACTGTACTTATGACATTCGGCTTTGTGCTAATGCTGATAAAGGGCATAATTGTCCCTTGCATAATTTTAGCAACAGTATGGCTTTGCCACCTGGTATATTTTATATTCTTTGTAAAAACGATTTCGGAATGAAATTAAGTCAAAAAGTAAATTGAGCAAAATAAAACAAACCTGTTTCATAAGGCTAATTTATTGTTAGTTTAGAAAACGGGTTTGTTAGTTATATAATGTATTTATTTAGATTTTTAGTAATGTAACTATTGTAAAAGTATTATCTTTGCAGCTTATCGTAACATCGCCAGAGTAAGATTTGGCGATGTTTTTTAATATTTCAATACCGAGTCCATGGTGGTTTGGTTTTGTCGAAGTTAGATTTTCAGTATCTTTGGGAATATTAGTGTCGCAATAGTTTATACATTTTACAACAAAATTATTGCTTTTAATTTGCGCAGAAAGAATAATAAATGCTTTAGTTTTATCTTTTGCAGCTATGCAGGCCTCAGTCGCATTGTCAATTATATTTGTGAACATTCTGCAAAGGTCAGTGCTTTTGATATTTATATTATTCGGAATATTCAGATTGCAGGAAAACTCAATGTTGTTGGATTTAATTTTATCGTATTTGTTTATTATAATGATATTTACCAATTCGTTTTCGCAAAATTTTCTGATTTTATTATTTTCGAGTGTATCTGTTAATTCTTGAATTACCACTTTTGCCTGCTCTTTGTTTGTGCTTTCGTTACCGTCGACCAATGTTTTCATAACCGTAACCATATTGCTTATATCATGGTTTATTTTTCTCGTTTCTGCGATATTTGTTTTCAGTTTGTTATAGTAATCAAGTTCCAACACATTTTTTAAATTAGAAAGCTCCAAAGCCTCTTTCAATTCGTGATTTTCTGAATTTACAAGCAATACCTTGTATAGAGCTATGTCTCCGATAATCATACATATAATTGTTCCAAAAATAAAAATCCATAATGTAATATTGGCACTTGTAAGTTCGAAATTGTTATTGTTGTATACCGATATTGCTATGGCTGAACTGCACATGAGTTGTGAAATAATAATAATATCAAATTGCCACATTTTTGATGAATAATTTTTGTTTTTGAGATTTTTATTGAAAAGTTTTTTGCATATTACAAGGAAAATCCAAAGAACCAGAATTGCGACAAAATTGCTGCAAGCATTTGCAACCTTATCATAACGCAAAGAAAAGCCAATAAATGTAAACAGTGCCATTACAGTAATTTCTGTTATGCACATTGAAGCAAGAAAAAGAACATAAGCAATTGTTTTTTGAGATATTTTATTGCTGAAACATACATAGAATAAGACTGCTAACATACCAAATATAATAATTGGTTTAAACGGATTTCGATTGATTTCTTCATTTATTCGAGATAAAAAGGAGATAACCATTGTTAAGACAACGAACATTGTGAGTATTATTTTATAGATAGGCTTGTCCTTTTTCAAATTGAGCATTTGTAGCGGAAATTGAAGAAATGTAACTGTTGTAATCAGGTCTAATATAGTTTGACAAACAAGTAACATATTGCTTATCCTCCCAAATTCATAAGATATAGGTTCTTAGCCTCTTTAGCATAAGAATTGCTTATCGGGACAATTATTCCGTTTATAAGCGTGAATTGCCCGATTTCATGTGATTTTACATAATTTATATTTACAATGTAGCTTTGGTGACACCTTATGAAAAAATCCGGAAGTTCTTCGGAAAACTCGGAAAGCTTTTTGTAGCAACGGAAGGTTTCACTTTCAGTGATTATTTCGCAAATTCGCTTTGAGCTTTGAATGTAAAAAATTTTATCTGTGGGGATAATATATTCCTTAAAATCATATGAGATTTTTAACTTTGCTTTTTTCTTTTTATAATTATTCTCAATCTGCTTTATAAAAAAGTTTAAGACATTGTACTGAATTGGTTTTTCAAGAAATCCCTGAGGATTTATATTATCAAAAATATCGTTGTAATATGTATTTCCGTAGCCTGTTATGAAGATAATCTGAACATTCGGATTAATATTTTTTACATCTTTTGAAAGAGCAATTCCATTGTCATTACCCAAAATAATATCAATAATAAGAAAGTCAATGTTGTGATTTTTTACAATGTCAATAGTATCAGTACGATTTGAGGAAATAAATGTTTTGTAATTGAATTTATTGCAAATATAATCCGATAAACTTTTGCTAATTAATATATCATCGTCACATATCAAAACATTCATGCGCTTTCACTCCCTAAACAAATTAATTATGCAATAAGTATATCATATTTGAATAGAAAATAAAAGAATTTATTTATTTTTGTGGAAATATGTAAAAAATAATACATTTAATGTAACAATTGATTGAAACAATACATTGTAAATATTGTATAATTATTAATGAGCAGATTTAATATTTGTGTAAATAAAATTAATATTTTATTATTTTTCTAAGGAGAGATTGTAATGAAAAAAACAAAAAGAATAACAGCAATAATATTATCAGCATTAATGACCGTAAGTGCATTTTCGGCTTTATCCGTAAGTGCGGCTACTGTTGACAGCAATACTTCTGTTGTTTTGTCAGATGATAATTTAGTAAGTGGAGATTTTAAATACTCTGTTCTTGATGACGGTACAGTTGAAATTGCTAAGTATTTGGGAAATGATAGTGATGTAACTATTCCTGATGAAATTGACGAAAAAAAGGTTACGAGTATAGGCAAAGGTGCATTTGAAAACAATATAAGTATTAAAAATATTTAAATGTCAAACAATATATTATCAATATATGACGGTGCATATTATAATTGTCAATCACTAGAAACCATTAAACTATCTAACTCGTTGACAGAAATTTTGGTAGGAGCATTTGGAAATTGTTTATCATTAAAAAGAATAGATCTTCCGGATAGTTTATCATATGTTGATGATTTTGCCTTTGGTAATTGTAAAAATCTTGAGAAAGTTCATTTTTCAAATGGAGTTAAAGAAAAAGGCACAACTGTTAGGTTTGCAAAATCTATATTTGAGAATTGTGTTAGTTTAACATCAATTAACTTACCTAATAATTTAAAATGGATTGGCTATGCAGATTTTTTGGGTTGCTCTAAAATAGAAGAAATAATAATACCTGAAAGTGTAACTGATATAGTTAATAAGGCTTTTTCAAATTGTAATAATCTTCAAAGAATAATTATTCCCGCAAATGTTAGCTTCATAGGCAATGATACATTCGAAAATTGTGATAATTTAACTATTTACAGTTATTTTGAAACATTTGCTGAAACTTATGCAAGAGCAAACGGTATAACATTTATTCCGATTGCAGACAAAACTTTAACAGATAAAATCAATAATATAATTGTAAGTGGTGCAATGCAGGAAGGCACTGCCTTAAATGTAGACAAACTTGAAAACAAATACGAAAAATCAGTTGCTACATATGACATTACACTTAAAAAGAGCGGTGCAACTATACAGCCCGGTGGTACAATAACTATAAAAATTCCAAGTGATGTAAAAGATTGCAAGGTAATGTGGCTAAAGGATGACGGCACAGCCGAAGATATGAACGCAGAATATACAGATGATTGTTATGTATTTACCACAGACCACTTAAGCGTTTACGCATTGGTACTTAATAAAACAATTCTCACAGGCGACGCAAACCAAGACGGTATTATAAATGTAAACGATGTTACATACTTGCAAATGCACATTGCAGGCAAAAAAACCACCGACGGTTCGGCTTTTATTGACGAAACAAACAAGCTGTTGTTTGACTGCATTGATATGAACAAGGACGGCAAGCTCACCGTTGCCGATGTAACAGCATTGCAGATTCATATTTCAAAAAATAACTGATAGGAGAGATTACAATGAAAAATACAAAAAGAATAACAGCCGTAATACTGTCTGCACTTATGATGACAAGTGCATTTTCCGTACTGCCTGTAAGTGCGGCTGAGGTTGAAAGTAATACTTCGGCTGTGTCTTCATATGAAAATTTTATAAGCGGTGACTATGAGTATTCATTACTTGATGATGGTACAATTGAGATATCCAAGTATGTGGGTAATGATAGTGATGTAACTATTCCTGATGAAATTGACGGAAAAAAGGTTACGAGTATAGGTGAATGGGCTTTTTCCAGCCTTTTAAATTTAACCAATATAACTATTCCAAATAGTGTTATAAATATTGGAAATAGTGCTTTTTCCGGTTGCACAAACTTAACGAATATAACAATGCCAAATAGTATCAAAAGTATAGGAGAAACTGTTTTCTTAAAATGCCAAAACTTAGTAAATGTAACAATACCTAACAGTGTTACAAGTATTGGTACTTGGGCTTTTTCAAGTTGCAAAAGCTTAACAAATATAACGATACCAAATAGTGTTACAAGCGTTGGTAGGTATGCTTTTTATGGTTGTGAACATTTAGCAAATATAGCAATATCAAATAATATTACTGTTATTGGAATGGGTGCTTTTTATGATACAGTCTGGTATAATAACCAACCTGACGGTATGATAGTGGCAGGTAAAGTGTTGTATAAATATAAAGGAAGTATGCCCGAAAACACAAAATTAATTATACCGAATGAGATTGTTTCAATTACAGATGAGGCTTTTTATGATTGTGAAAATCTCTCAAATGTAATAATTCCAAACAGTGTTGCAAGTATTGGAAATCGTGCTTTTTATGGTTGTGAAAATCTATTAAATGTAACAATTCCAAGTAGTGTTGCAAATATTGGTTATAGTGCCTTTGAATATTGCGAAAATTTAGAAAGTATTAATATTCCTTATGGTATTAAAAGTATTGAAGATGGTACTTTTAAGGACTGTTCAAATTTAGTAAATATAACCATTCCTGAGACTGTTACAAGCATTGCCTCCCATGCATTTGAAGGTTGTATGCGATTAGAAAATATATCAATTCCTGATAGTGTTGTTGATATTGGCAGATATGCTTTTAATTGTACAGAATGGTATGATAATCAACCTGATGGAATTGTATTTGCAGGTAAAATATTATATAACTACAAGGGTGATATGCCGAAAAACACAGATATTATTATTTCTAACGGAACAAAAGCTATTTCACAGGGTGCCTTTAGTGATTGTGTGAATTTAAGAAGTATATCTATTTCGAACAGTATTTCAAATATCAGTAGTGATATGTTTAGTGGTTGTACAGGTTTAACAAATGTATTCATTCCAAATACAGTCACTGAAATAGGTTATAATGCTTTTGAACATTGCTCAAGTTTAAAAGATATTAATATTCCGAACAGTGTTACAAGTATAGGAAACAGTGCTTTCTATTACTGTACAAGTTTGGAAAATATAGTCATCCCTGTTGGTACTAAAAGTATTGGAAGTAACGCTTTTTACGGCTGTTTAAATTTAAGTAGTGTAACGATTCCTAACACCGTTACAAGTATTAATGAAGCAGTATTCGGAAATTGTACAAAATTAAAAAGTATAGTAATTCCTGAAAGTATTAATGCTATTAATCCGTTTGCTTTTTCTGGTTGTACAAGTTTAAAAACTATTATAATTCCTAAAAATGTTAATTTTTTGGGACATAATTGTATTGGTTATTATTATGATGAAGACAGTCACGATTACTTAAAAATTGAAAATTTTAAAATTTACGGTTACAAAAATACTGCGGCAGAAAAGTATGCTCAAGATAATGGTTTTGAATTTATAAGTCTTGCAGATGATATAATATTTTCTGATAAATCTACAGGTATAACCGTCAACGGTGTTATGCAAGAGGATACTGTTTTAAATGTAGCAAAACTTGAAAACACCTTTGAAAATTCTGTTGCAACATATGACATAACCTTGCAAAAGGACGGTGCTGTTATTCAGCCCGACAGTACAATTACTGTCAAAATTCCAAGCAATGCAGAAAATTGTAAAGTAATGTGGCTAAAGGATGACGGCACAGCCGAAGATATGAACGCAGAATATACAGATGATTGTTATGTATTTACTACCAACCACTTGAGTGTATATGCTCTTGTTCAGAATAAACAATATTTAAAAGGTGATTCAAACCAAGACGGTATAGTAAATGTAAACGATGTTACATATTTGCAGAGACACCTTGCCGGCAGCTTAAATACAGACGGTTCGGCTCTTATTGACGAAACAAGCAAAGCATTATTTGACTGCTTGGATTTGAATAAGGACGGCAAGCTCACCGTTGCAGATGTTACTGCTTTACAAATTTATATTTCAGAAAATAACTGATAGGAGAGATTACAATGAAAAATACAAAAAGAATAACAGCAATAATATTATCAGCATTAATGACCGTAAGTGCATTTTCGGCTTTATCAGTAAGTGCGGCTACTGTTGACAGCAATGCACCTGTTGCTTTGGCGGATTTCCAAAGTCAAAACGATATTAAGTGGAATATTGATTTAAACGGAACACTTCACATTAGTGGAAGCGGAATTATCAACGAAGATGAATCAAGTTATGACGAAGAAGGAATACCTTGGTATGAGGACCGCAATCGAATTAAGAAGGTTATAGTTGGTGAGGGTATTACAGGTGTTGGAAATTATGCGTTTTGGGATTGCTGTAATCTTGAAAGTATAGAAATACCGGAAAGCGTAACATATATTGGTGTGTTTTGCTTTTTGCTCGATACTAAGCTTTATAGTATAAATGTTGATAGCAACAATAAATATTACTCAAGCGTAGATGGAATTTTGCTTAATAAAGATAAAACAGAAATTGTAAAATATCCTAATAAAATGCAAAGTACTTATGACATACCAAACACCGTTACTGACATATTGCCATATGCGTTCAGAGATGATACAAATTTACAGTATATATCGTTGCCGCAAAACATAACAACAGTGGGTTACGGTGCGTTTATGGATTGCCCTAATTTGGTAAAGGTGACTTTACCAACAGAATTAACAACTATTGATTCTGACGCATTTGGATACTTGTTTAGAATGGGTGGAAATATACATGTAAATGATTTTAAAATTTACGGCTACAATAATACTGCTGCCGAAAAATATGCTCTGGATAATGGATTTGAATTTATTGCATTGGATGATGAAGTCGTTACAGGAGACTCAAACCAAGACGGTATAGTAAATGTAAAGGATGTTACATACTTGCAAATGCACATTGCAGGCAAAAAAACCACCGACGGTTCGGCTTTTATTGACGAAACAAACAAGCTGTTGTTTGACTGCATTGATATGAACAAGGACGGCAAGCTCACAGTTGCAGATGTAACCGAACTTCAAGTTTATATTTCCATTAATAGTTAGTTGTAAACTAAGGAGGAATAGTAATGAAAAAAATGGCATACAAAATAAGGGCACTTATATCAATTTTGTTGATAATTAGTCTTTTAACATCGTTACAATTAACAACATTTTCAGCTGAAAATAGGGTTGCATATATTATTACTTATCATGTAGGTGCGTATGATGTGTTTACTGATACAGAAGGTAATATGTCTGTTACAATTGATGGAGTAAAGTATTATTATTCGGATGATTACGGTAGTTATGATGATATTAGTGATAATTTCCAGTCAATGAAAAATAATAATGTACTTTATGAACTTCAAAATGATGAGATTATAAGAGTATATTCATTAGATAATGTACTTGTTCCTAATATCAAAGCAGAGCCAAGTGTTAGAGAAGGCATATTTTACCAAAATGGAAAATTTAGTAAGAATAGTTTTGATTTATCAATTAAAGTATCAAATAATCTCAGCAAAGCGTTTCAAGAAAGAAATTTGCTTAACTATTTAAATGATACTGAAAAGGAACGATTATATACTACTTTAAAAAAGTTAGAAATTGAACCGTCAGGTGAAGTGGATTTTGGTTCATCGGGTTGGTGGTTATGGGAAAATTATAAGACTAATATTTCCGAAGAATATGATGATGATATAAGAGTAAATGAAACAAAAGAATATCAATTTACTGTAAACCTTCAAAATAATAAAGCATTAAATCAGAGCGAATATAATATTGAACTTTATACTAAACCTACATTCGATTTTGGTGCACTTAACCGTATTACAAGCAAAGTTAAGGTCGGAAATCTTGATTATCAGGAAGAAAAGACTGAAACTAAAAAGGCTAAGTCTAATGCAGGAAAAACTGCGTCAGAAGCTGCAACCAAACTTGAAGGATTAAAAACTGCAAGCCAGTTTAGTAATAATATTTTGACATCGGAACAGCAAAAAGAAGTTAATGAAGAAGTAAATTTATGGATATCACAGCTTATTTTAGCTCGTAATGTAGATAAAAGTGATTTAAGCGGGAAAATTTCTCAGGATATTGCAAAAAAATGGTTAAGTAAGTTAGGCGTTGATTCCGGTGTCCTTTTATCTCCTGGAGTAATTAAGGCAACACATTACCTAAAGACTAAAACAAGCGGAGGAACGGAAATATTTATAGAATTTAATATAAATATAACAAGCTTTACTTTTGGAAATTCCGGTTTACCGACAATGGCATCGGGCTCAGGTTCAGCGACTATCTACGATATGAACGGTCAAAAATTAGATTCAAGTACGATTCTTCCGGCATATGCAGATGTTTGTGCGTTTTGTAAACAGTTGCAAGCGGTTGCCAAAAGCTCAATTCTTGACATCACAAAACAGTATCGTTCAATATTCGGAGTTGATTCAGATGCAACAGCAGAGGCTTTGTCATCAGAAATAATGGGAAAGATACTCAATAGTAAATATACAAAGAATGTTTTTAAAAGAATTAGTGCAAGAGATGTAAAAGCCGTGTTAAAAAAAATAATTTCTGACGGAGATAAAAAGTGTACTGATAAGATATTTGAATTATTAACAACTCCATCAAAAAACAGTACATTAGTAAGTGTTAAATGCCCTGTTGATGTAACTGTATATGACAATGACGGAAAAATATGCGGTATGGTCAAAAATAATGTGGTCGATACTTCGTACAATGATGTTTTTATAAATGTTGTAGGAGATCAAAAAAATATTTATCTTATCGGCGATGATTATACTTTTACAATGACAGGTACTGATTCCGGTAAAATGGATTATGTTGTAAAGGAATTTGATGAACAAGGTAACACTACCGGTACCATTACATATGAAAACATAAGGCTTACAAATGACTGCAAATACTATTCTTATGTTCCGGAAGCCATAAACCATGACAGTGTCCTCTTTAATTTGACCGATAATAACAGTAATGTTATTTCAGATACAACAAGTATAAACTTTGATGAGGTTGAAGAGAGTGGTAAATGTGGTCAAGATGTTTATTGGGCTATGAATAATGACGGAACATTATATATATATGGAAATGGTGATATGTGGTCTTATTTACGCTATGGTCCTTGGGGAGAGTCCAAAAAAATCAAAAACATTGTAATAGCTAATGGTGTTACGAGTATAGGATGGCGTGCCTTTAGGGGATGTTCAAATGTTGAGAATATTATTATTCCTGGCAGTGTCTCATATATAGGATATGCAGCGTTCGCTTGTACACTTAGTGGAAATGTTATTATAAAAAATGTTCATTATAGAGGAACAAAAAAACAGTGGGATAATATATATATAGAACAACGTGATTCTGGTAATTCGGAATTGGACTATGCAATAAAGTATTATATGTATTATGATTATGAATATACTATATACACTAAAGGTAAAGGTTCAATATATACATATGCTAGTAGAATAACTATGTATACTGGAAAAGAACAAGAAGTAAAAATACCTTCTACAATAGAAGGATATCGTGTTGATAGTATTGGCGAAAATGTTTTTTTAAATAATAAAAATATGACACATGTTATTATTTCAAATAGTATAACAATTATTGGAGACAGTGCTTTTGAATATTGTGAAAGTCTTGAAAGTATAACAATACCTGATAGTGTTACAAGTATTGGTGCTGGAGCTTTTAACGGTTGCAAAATCTTAACAAGTATAACAGTTGATAAAAATAATAGCACATATTCAAGTGTAGATGGAGTTCTATTTAATAAATCAAAAGATACTCTTATAGCTTGTCCAAATGTAAAAGCAGATAATTATCAAATACCTAATAGTGTTACAAGTATTGGTGCTGATGCTTTTGCACGTTGTACAAGCTTGAAAAGTATAACAATCCCAAACAGTGTTATAAATATTGGAAATTATGCTTTTTATTATTGCACAAGTCTGACAAGCATAATAATCCCTGATAGTGTTACAAGTATAGGTGGAAGCGCATTTAAAGGTTGCGACAATTTAACAATTTACGGTTACAAAAATACTGCGGCAGAAAAGTATGCTCAAGATAATGGTTTTGAATTTATAAGTCTTGCAGATGATATGATATTTTCTGATAAATCTACAGGTATAACCGTTAGTGGTGTTATGCAAGATGATGCATTTTTAAATGTAGCAAAACTTAAAAATACCTTTGAAAACTCCGTTGCAACATATGACATTACTTTGCAAAAGGACGGTGCTGTTATTCAGCCTGACGGCACAATTACTGTCAAAATTCCGAGTAATGCAGAAAATTGTAAAGTAATGTGGCTTAAAGATGACGGCACAGCCGAAGATATGAATGCAAAATACACAGACGGATGTTATGTATTTACCACAGACCACTTAAGCGTTTACGCATTGGTACAGGATAAAACAATTCTCACAGGCGACGCAAACCAAGACGGCGTTGTAAATGTAAACGATGTTACATACTTGCAAATGCACTTAATTGGTCAGCTAAACAATGACGGCTCGGCCTATATAGATGAAACAAACAGAGAACTCTTTAATTGTGTTGATATGAACAGCGACGGTAAGCTCACAATTTTTGATGCAACCGAGATTCAATTATACATTGCAATGGATATTTAATACAAACTGCAATATATATCCTATTATACATAACTGTTATTATGAATAATTGACAGCATATTTTTACAAGCGGTAGTTTTCAGCTATCGCTTGTTTTTTACAACAATATTTTTTAGACTGCATATTGACAAATCAATAAATTGATGTTAAGATAACAGTGTTATATAACGCTGTTATCTTTTTGTTGTGAGGTAAAGTAAATGACAGGCAATGAAGACACAAAGATAAAAATTGAAAAGGCGGCGCTTGCTGAGTTTATGGACAAAGGCTTTGCCAATGCCTCATTAAGGCAGATAGTTAAAAATGCAGGACTTACTACGGGTGCTTTTTACAAGTATTATTCTACTAAAGAATCGCTTTTTGCCGCCCTTGTTGAACCATATGCAAATAAAATATATTCAATTTACGATGTTACATTGCAGAATTTCCAAACCTTAACGAGCGAAGAACAGCAAAAAGCAATGATAAGGGTTTCTACCGATTCTATTTCCGAAATGCTTGATTACATTTACGAGCATTATGATAATTTTAAGCTGCTACTGTGCAAGGCAGACGGCACACCTTTTACTTCGTTTATTCATAACCTTGTTGAAAAGGAAACCGACTCAACACTTAGGTTTATTGAGGATATGAGAAACAGCGGTACAAATATTCCGAGGCTTGACAAAGACTTTGTCCATATGGTGTCAAGCGGTATGTTTTCGGCAATGTTTGAGATTGTGGCTCACGATATGGAAAAAAGCAAGGCTGTTGAGCGTGTAAAAATGCTGAAAAAGTTTTATACCGGCGGTTGGGAAAAACTTTTTGGAATTTCGTTTTAAATCAATAAAAAATTTCGTATCTATACTTACTGATACGAATTTTTTTAAACAAAAAGTTAGCTTAAACTAACTAAATTTAAAGGAGAGTGAAATAATGGAAAAAGCAAAATCCCCGGCAGCTTGGATTATGCAGTGGGCAGGCAAGCAAAAAATTCTCTATGCGCTCAGCATTGTGCTTGGCTTTTGCTCAACCTTTGAAATGTTTATCGGCTATGAAGAAAACTTTAAAAATGCGGTCGAAAAAACCAAGGCGCTAAACAATCATTATGATTGCGCATAGGCTAAAAACCGTTCGCAACGCAGACCAAATCGCAGTTGTGGAAAACGGCAAAATTGCTCAGCTCGGCACACACACTCAGCTTATGCAGGAGGGCGGCATTTACAGGAGCTTTGTTAATGCCCGTCAGCAGGCGGCAGGCTGGAAAATTTAGCAATAAAAGATATTCGCTTATCTTTTAGCATAAAATTAGGTGAAAGGCGGTGAAAAATGCTTTTACAAGAAACAGCAATACTCTTAATTCCGTTTTTGGGCACTTCCTTGGGTTCTGCAATGGTTTTCTTTACCAAAAATAAAATCAACGAGAAATTCCAAAAATTCTTGCTCGGATTTGCCTCAGGCGTTATGATAGCGGCGTCTGTATGGTCGCTGATAATTCCGTCAATAGAAATGGCGGAAAAGCAAAATACAGTTGCGTGGCTGCCGGCTGCAATCGGCTTTTTGCTCGGCATAGTTTTCCTGCTTTTGCTCGACAGCGTAATTCCGCATTTGCATTTAAACAGCGACAAACCCGAGGGCGTAAAAACAAGGCTTTCCAAAAACACCATGCTTGTGCTTGCGGTTACCCTGCACAACATTCCGGAGGGTATGGCGGTGGGCGTAACGCTTGCAGGAGCACTTACCGAGAATACAGGCATATCCGTTGCGGGCGCAATCTCGCTTGCCGTAGGAATTGCCATTCAGAATTTCCCCGAGGGCGCAATAATATCTTTGCCGCTCAAGGACGGCGGCTGTTCCAAAATAAAATCGTTTTATTACGGTGTGATTTCGGGTGTTGTTGAACCGATAGGTGCGATAATTACACTGATTTTTGCAGGAATTGTAACGCAAATATTGCCGTATCTTTTGTCATTTGCGGCAGGAGCAATGATTTATGTTGTTACAGAGGAGCTTATTCCCGAATCGCAAAGCGGAAACCACTCAAATGTCGGCACAATAGGTGTTGCCGTTGGGTTTGTAATTATGATGATTTTAGATGTTAGTTTGGGATAACCTACAAATTTCGATTAGTTTTTTTTTATGGTATTGACAAATTGTAACAAATGAGTATAATATAATTATCAAAATCTTAGGAGGAACAGTTATGAAAAATTTTTTAAAAAATGAAAAATTATGGTGTGTTGTTGCAGGTGCGGCAGCAGTTATCGTTGGTAAAAAAGTATTTACTTCACCAAAGACTCGCAGCGCAGCAGTAACAGGTCTTGCCAAGGGTATGAAGCTCCAGAAGGACGCAAAAGCTAAGTTCCAGAGTATGAAGGACGAGGCAGCCGACCTTTGCTACGACGCAAAGACCGAGGCAGGCATTGCAGAAGAAACTGAAACAGAAGTTGAAGAATAATGAAATATTCTATTGTGTATGATAAGCCGCAGCGAATCAGATTTCGTTGCGGCGCATATGCTTTTGATAAGGCGTATGAGGGTTATATTTATAATTTATTAATTGAAAAAAGCTATGTAAAAAAGGTTGAGGTAAATGCCGAAAACGGCGGTATCCTTGTTATGTACAGCAGCGGTTATCGTCAGAATGTAATCAATGTGGTTGCCTCAATAGAGCGCAGTTCGCTTGTGCCTGTAAAGGCAAAGAAAACTGTCAGCGTTAAGGATATTGACAATAATTTTAAAACAAATCTGATTTCTTGCGTGGCAAAAAGACTTTTGCAAAAATGGCTTTTGCCTGCACCTATCAGAACGATAGTTACAATTTACAGAAGTATCCGATACATAAAGAAAGGCTTAAAGGCTTTGTGGAACTGCAAGCTCAATGTAGATGTGCTTGACGGTGCGTCTATTGCAACCTGCCTGCTGCAAAGAAACTTTAAGACCGCAGGTACTATTATGTTCTTGCTTTCGGTATCGGGTATGCTTGAGGATTATACCCACGCTCGCACAAAGGCTGTGCTTACCGACAGCCTTGCAATTAAAACCGACAAGGTGTGGCTTGTAACCGCCGATAATTCGGATGTGCTTATTCCTATTTCCGAGCTTTCGGAGGGCGACAATATCAGAGTGCAGACAGGCAATGTTATCCCTGTTGACGGTGTTGTTGTGTCGGGCGAGGCAACCGTAAACGAGGCGTCTATGACAGGCGAGCCTCTGCCTGTTGCCAAGCGAGAGGGAATAACCGTATTTGCCGGCACTGTTGTGGAAGAGGGCAACATTGTTGTTAATGTAAAGGCGCTTTCGTCAAACACAAAAATAAGTAAAATTATTGACCTTATTGATAATTCCGAAAACCTGAAGGCAGGAGTGCAGAGCAGAGCCGAAACCTTGGCAGACCGCATTGTGCCGTTCAGCTTTTTAGGATTTTTGGCAACATTAATTCTCACAAGGAATATTACCAAGGCGGTATCCTTGCTTATGGTAGACTATTCGTGTGCAATTAAGCTGTCTACTCCGATAGCCGTAATCTCGGCGATAAAAGAAGCTGCCGACCACGATATTACAGTAAAGGGCGGCAAGTATCTTGAGGCTTACGCTCACGCAGATACCATTGTTTTTGACAAAACAGGTACGCTCACAAACGCAGAGCCAAAACTCGAAAAGGTAATTTCTTTCAGCGATTATTCGGAGGACGAAATTCTCACAATAGCCGCTTGCCTTGAGGAGCATTTTCCGCATAGCGTGGCAAATGCCGTTGTAAATGCCGCAAGCGAAAGAGGACTTTCTCACATAGAAGAGCATACAGATGTTGAATATATTGTAGCTCACGGAATAGCCACTTCACTCCATGGCAAAAAGACAGTAATCGGCAGCAAGCACTTTGTGGTTGAGGACGAGCAGATTACCGTAACCGAGGAACAGCAGAAAACTATTGATGAAAAATCAGGCGCTTGCTCTGTGCTTTATCTTGCCATAGGCGGCGAGCTTGTGGGTGCGTTATGTATAAGTGACCCACCACGAGAAGAGGCTGCGAGAGCTATTCAAATGCTTAGAAATCAGGGTATTGAAAGAGTTGTAATGCTTACGGGCGACAGCCAGAAAGCCGCACAAATGACCGCAGAAATGCTTGGCATTACCGAATATAAATGTCAGGTACTTCCCGAGGATAAACATAAATATGTTGAAGAACTCAAGAAGAGCGGCAAGGGCGTAATTATGGTTGGTGACGGTATCAACGATACCCCTGCACTTGCGGCGGCGAATGTATCGGTTGCTATGCGAGATGCCTCGGATATTGCAAGGGAAACCGCAGACATTACAATCAAGGGTACAGACCTTACAGAGCTTGCAAGAATCAGAACCATAAGTACAGCCTTAATGGACAGAATTAACCGAAATTACAGATTTATCGTCGGCTTTAATTCGGCATTAATGGCATCGGGCTTTTTGGGTCTTATCTCTCCGTCAATGTCGGCATTGCTCCACAATTCTTCCACAATGCTTATTTGTGCCAAGAGTATGACCCCCCTCACAGAGAAAAAGCATAAGAGAAGAAAGGCAAAAGAAAACAATTTATAATCTGATTTGATTTTTAAAATTACGGACTTGTTTTTAGCTGATAAACAGGTTCGTAATTTTTTGTATGCAAAACATAGTAAAATATCGTTAAGCAACGGCAATAATATGCGCAAGTTGTCTGTTGTAAATAAAAACATACAAAATAATTTCGGCAAAACATAGCTGTCGTTTTACGCATTGTGCTTGAGCACAGACCTTTGCGGAGTAAGGTGTGAAAATCCGTTTTTCCTTTCGTCCTCGGTCGGCGGCAGTAATTACGAAATGGTAGCCAAGGCTTTTGACGAGGGCTGGGCAGGAGTAGCGTTTAAAACAATCGGTATGTTTACTCTAAACGAGGTTTCTCCCCGATTTTCAGAGCTTGACAAGGAAGACACGGCTTTTGTAGGCTTTAAAAATATTGAACATATCAACCTATTCTCTTGAAGAAAACCTTGAATTTTTCAGAAAGCTAAAGGAAAATTATCCTGCCAAAGTAATTATTGCCTCTATTATGGGCAGTAACGAAGACGAGTGGACAAAACTTGCCTCTCTTTGCGAAAAGGCAGGCGCAGACGGACTTGCGGCTATCAACACCATAAAAAGCATTATGAATGTTGATTTAAACGGATTTTCAACCTCGCCTAATGTAAGCGGTAAATCCTTGGCAAATGTGCCGACTACATTCTCAGAGAAGAATCAAATGTATTCAGCGTGTTTGTTGATGCCTGCAATGATGACTGCGTGGCAAAAATACGCTCACGAATTTATGTTTCGGACGAAAGAGCAAAGGATATGAAAAAGCGTACCGAATTTGCACTATACAGGTAAACAGATTTTTGCTGACATAACATAAAAGCCAAACATTGCAGAAGGTTTTGTAATGCCTGGCTTTTATTTTGTTATTACACAATGTTAAGTGTAAAATATTTTATAAAACTATGCTTTGCGCATTAATTCTTCAAAAACCTAACCGCACCTATGCAATTACATAAGTGCGGTTTATTGTTGTAAATTCTAATGTTCTGAATAGTGGTGCGCCTTATCGAGCAGCATATCCTTTACTTTCATAAGCCTTGTTCGGCTGCTGCGGTCGTTTTCCTCAAGCTTCATTGAAATGTACTTTATCGTTTCCTGATACCTCGGTATCATAACATGCTCAAGCGAGTTTACTCGGCGGCGTGTTTTTTCAATCTCTGCCGACATCAGCTCGCAGCTTTTTTCAATCTCTGCCAAACGAATAAGGTCGGGCAATAGGTCGTTCAGGCTCATTACCGCATCGTCAAGCTCAAACGAAGTAAAAGCAAAGCCATAGGGGAAAATATCTCCCTCGCTGCTCGTTCGTGTGCTTGTGGTAAACTGCGGAATATCCACGCTCATTACATTTTTTGATGAAATTTCAAGGTCTATTCTCTGCTTTGGCGACATCAATGCGGCGTCAAGCGCCTCTTTAGACATAACCGCACTTGCGTTCACAAAGTGGTTGCCGCACTCAGCAAGCTCGTTTTCTATCTTTTCTCTGAGTGCCTTGTTCTCCTTTACAAGGTCAAGAAAACGACGCATCAGCTCGTCACGCTTGTCTTTTAACATTTTATGACCACGAGTAGCCGTTGCAAGCTGCTTTTTCAGCTTGCTAAGCTGCATTCGGGTGGGATTAACATTTAAAACTGCCATCTGTAAACACCTTCAATGCGTCATTCTTTTCCGTAAAATTCATCGAGCATATCGTCCTTTATTCGCTTTAGCTCGCTCCTCGGCAGAATATGCAAAAGTTTCCAGCCAATATCAAGCGTTTCTTCAATCGAGCGGTTGGTGTCATAGCCTTGCGACACATACTCTCTCTCAAATGCCTCGGCAAATTCGGCATACTTTTTATCCATATCCGTAAGCGCCGCCTCGCCGAGAATAACCATAAGCTCTCTTGCGTCTTTTCCTCGTGCATATGCGGCAAAAAGCTGGTTCATGGTTGCCGCATGGTCTTTACGGGTTCTGTCAGGGCCAATGCCCTTGTCCTTTAGTCTTGAAAGTGACGGAAGAACATCAATAGGCGGAGTAATTCCCTTTCTGTAAAGCTCACGAGAAAGAATAATCTGTCCCTCTGTAATGTATCCCGTAAGGTCGGGGATAGGGTGAGTTTTGTCATCCTCCGGCATTGTAAGAATAGGAATAAGTGTGATTGAACCCTCCTTGCCCTTTAATCTGCCTGCTCTCTCGTACAGGGTGGCAAGGTCTGTATACATATATCCGGGGTAGCCTCGTCTGCCCGGCACTTCTTTGCGTGCCGCCGAAACCTCTCTGAGTGCGTCGGCATAGTTTGTAATGTCGGTCATTATTACAAGTACATGCATACCCCTGTCAAATGCCAGATATTCTGCGGCGGTAAGCGCCATTTTCGGAGTTGCTATACGCTCAATGGCAGGGTCGTTTGCAAGGTTTACAAACATTACAGTTCTGTCTATCGCTCCCGTTTCTTTAAAGGACTGCACAAAGTAGTCGGACTCCTCAAAGGTAATGCCCATTGCGGCAAACACTACGGCGAACTGCTCGTCTTTGCCTCTTACGGCAGCTTGTCTTGCAATCTGAGCGGCAAGCTGAGCGTGGGGCAGACCCGATGCCGAGAAAATCGGCAGCTTTTGTCCTCGTACAAGGGTGTTAAGTCCGTCAATGGCAGAAATTCCCGTTTGAATGAACTCCTGCGGATAGTTTCTTGCGGCAGGGTTCATAGGTGTGCCGTTAATGTCGAGCCTTTTTTCGGGAATGAGCGCAGGGCCGCCGTCTATCGGATTTCCAAGTCCGTCAAAAACTCTTGAAAGCATATCGGGAGAAACGGGCAGCTCCATAGACCTGCCTAAAAATCTCACCTTTGAATTGGCAAGGTTAATGCCTGCGGCGGATTCAAAAAGCTGAACGAGTGCGTTTGTGCCGTCCACCTCAAGCACCTTACAGCGGCGGGTTTCTCCGTTTGGCAGTTCAATTTCGCCAAGCTCATCATATGTTACGCCCTCAACATCGCTTACCATCATAAGTGGGCCTGCAACCTCTCGTATTGTGCGGTATTCCTTTGGCATCAGTCCTCACTCCTTTCAAGAACTTCCTTAATTTCGGATTCAAGCTGAGCCTTAATAAATTCAAATTCGTCGTGAACCTTGTCCTCAGGCTCATATTTATATCTGCCTATGCGCTCACGAACGGGCAGATTAACAAGCATTTCAATGTCGCCGCCGTTTGCAAGCGCCTCTCTTGCCTTGTCATAGTAGGTGAGAATTGCCCTCATCATAAGCACCTGCTTGTTAAGCGAGGTGTAGGTGTCGGTCGGGTCAAAGGCATTCTGGTGCAGGTAGTCCTCTCTGATAGACCTTGAGGTTTCGAGTTTAAGTCGGTCGGGAGCAGAGAGTGCGTCCATACCAACAAGGTTTACGATTTCCTGCAGTTCGCTCTCCTCCTGCAAAAGCGACATTATTCTGCCACGCAGCTCCATAAAGTCGGGAGCGGCATTTTTAGCGAACCAGTCGGCAAGCTGATCCGTATAAAGCGAATAGCTTGTAAGCCAGTTTATAGCGGGGAAGTGTCTTTTGTACGCAAGGTTTGCGTCAAGTCCCCAGAACACCTTAACAATTCTAAGCGTTGCCTGCGATACAGGCTCTGAAATATCACCACCCGGAGGCGACACCGCACCTATAACCGAAAGTGCTCCCTCTGTGTCATCACTGCCGTTTACAATAACTCTGCCTGCTCTTTCGTAAAACTGAGCAAGTCGGCTGCCAAGATAAGCAGGGTAACCCTCCTCACCCGGCATTTCTTCAAGTCTGCCCGACATTTCTCTGAGTGCCTCTGCCCAGCGAGAGGTTGAGTCCGCCATAAGCGCAACCGTGTATCCCATATCACGAAAATACTCCGCAATGGTTATGCCTGTATAAATAGATGCCTCACGAGCCGCAACCGGCATATCCGAGGTGTTGGCAATCAGCACCGTCCTCTCCATAAGCGAGTTGCCTGTGCGTGGGTCTTTCAGTTCGGGAAATTCGTTCAGTACATCCGTCATTTCGTTGCCACGCTCGCCGCAGCCGATATATACGATAATATCTGCCGCCGCCCATTTTGCAAGCTGGTGCTGAACCACCGTTTTGCCTGAGCCGAAAGGCCCCGGTACAGCCGCCACACCGCCCTTTGCAAGGGGGAAAAGTGTATCTATCGGTCTTTGTCCCGTTGTAAGGAGAATATCGGGCGAGAGCTTTCGCTTGTACGGTCTGCCCACACGAACAGGCCATTTCTGGCACATTGTCACATCAGTAGCGCCCTTGTCTGTTTTAAGAACGGCAACCGTTTCGTCTATCGTAAAGTCGCCCTCGCTTATGCTTTCTACCACACCGCTTACCTTGTTTGGCACAAGTATTTTGTGCAGTACAGCGTGAGTTTCCTGTACTGTACCGAGTGTGTCGCCTGCCACAACCTTGTCGCCCTTTTTCACAAGCGGAGTAAAGTGCCATTTCTTTTTATGGTCGAGTGACGCAACCTCTACACCTCGTTTGAGGTTAGTGCCTGCAATCTTCATAATTTCGTTTAGCGGTCGCTGAATACCGTCATAAATCGAGCCGATAAGTCCCGGGCCCAATTCAACCGAAAGCGGAGCGCCTGTGGACTCCACCGCCTCGCCCGGGCCAAGTCCCGAAGTTTCCTCGTACACCTGAATTGACGCTTTGTCGCCATGCATTTCTATTATTTCGCCGATAAGTCGCTGACTGCTTACACGCACAACATCAAACATATCGGCGTCACGCATACCCTCGGCAATTACCAAAGGGCCTGCCACCTTAGTTATAATTCCTGATTTCAAAATTTACACCTCAATCATTGAAGATAATGTCCGAACCGACTGCCTTTTCTACAAAAGACGACAGCCTCTTTGTGCCTATGCCCGTATTGCCCCTCACACCTGGGATAGGGATAACGGCAGGCAGCATTTTTTCTTCATATCTTTTGCGCTCTTTTTCAACAAGTTCAAACATTTCTTCGGTAATGAAAATTACCGCATAGTTGTCACCGTCAGCAATCTTTCTGAAAAGCTGCGGAGCGTTTTCGCTGTCATCGCAAGAATAAATATCCATACCGATTGCCGCAAAGCCCTTAATGCTTTCGCTGTCGCCTATAACGGCAATGTTTTTAGCCATAAACCTCACGCAGCCTTTCTTTTATAGTTTGATAGTCGGTTTTGGTGCGTATACCGCTTGCTATGATGTGAATTACCTTTTTTTCGGTTTCATTCGCAATCAGATATCCCGTTATGGGGTCTGCGCCGTCACCGCTTACTTTGCATTTTTCTTTTGTAAGGCTCATAAGCGTGTTGTCTGCAAATCGTTCAAAGGCTGACGGCGAGTGCTTGTATTCCTCTGCCGCCTTGCTACAGCCGTATGCAGAAATTTTACTCAGAACATCGAGCAACGGCTCCACTCCCTTTACGCTTGCGTCTATAACCTTTGTGCGAGGGAAATCCTGCACCCCGCATATTGCATTTTCAAAAAAATCTCTGTCGCAGTCCGCCTTAGCTCCTCTTATGGCTATTTTTACATTGTTGTAGAAAACGGTTGTTTTAAAATATTGAGCCATAAATTCGCTGCCCGATTTTTCCGCCGTCCTGATGATAAGCTCCATAAATGCCTTATCAAGAATTGCGTCACTGAGCCTTGCGTCCCCCGTATGTGCGAGTACATCATAGGCTTTGTCGGCAGGGGCGCTTAAATCCTCGCCGAGGAGCGAAAACTTCCTGTTCTCAACTGCGGTTGTGAGTGTGTCAGCCGAAAAAACACTCGGCTCTGTAATGAGATGTGCATACTCTCTGCCCGAAAGCGTACCCTTTAAAACCGCCTTAATGTTGTGAACATCGTTAAGATACAAAAACGGAGTGAATACCGCAAAGTCGGGTGCGGTTCGCCTTATATAGTCCCACACGCTTTGGCTGTGCGACTTTAAAATTTCCTCAATGTCGCTGCCGTCACCGTATCCCTTGTCGCTCAGGTATCGGCAAAGCTCGCTCTCACTTTCGCAGGCAAGCATATGCTCAATGTCGCCGTTTGTAAACAGATTTTTTTCTTTTGTACGGACGGAGCCGATGGAAAATTCATAAGATAATGCCATCCTTACCCTCCTTATGCCTTAAACAGCTCTTGATTTATAAAATCCTCGATAATATCCCGTTTTTCAGACAAAATCGCCGAGAAATCCATATTCTCTTCAATGTCGCCGCATTTGAGAATAAAGCCGCTTTCAATGTCGCAGGGAGTGGGGCAAAGCTCTGCCTTTACGCCGCAGTCTGCAAGCCTTGCAATAAAATTCTTGGGAAGTCGGTTTAAATCCCTTTTGCCGAGCATTACAACTCCGCTTTTGCCGCTGAGCTTTTTGGCAAATGTGTAAATCTGTTCAAAGTATTCCTCATCTGAAAGATTGTTAATTTTATTTAAAATCTCATTGTATGTTTTGTCAATCTCCTCACGCCGCCTTTTCAGAAAGGCATTGCGTGTTTCAAGTTCGCAGCGGCTTTTGGACGCCGCCCTCATTTGCTTGACCTTTAGTTGTGCTTTGTCGGCAATTTCAGCAGAAATCTTATCGGAATCGAGCTTTGCCTGCGCCGCTGTCTGTGCGCATTTTTTATCTGTTTCGGCATTAATTTCGCTAATCCTTGCGTCACAGTCAAGTTTTATGCGATTTAAAATTTTGTCACCGCTGTTCAAAGTGATTCCACCTTTCTATCGTAATAATCATATCGCTGTTAAATATTAAGGCTTGGAACAGTAATAACAACGAGGAGTGAAACTATAAACGAAAGAAGAGCGTAAATCTCAACGAGGGTTACGGAAACCATAGCCTTTGAGAAGTTGGAGTCATCTTTTGCGCTGAGTGCAATACCCGATACGGCAGCCTTGCCCTGAGCAAAGCCTGAAATCATACCGCCGATGCCGATAGCAAGAGATGCGGCAAAGTAGGCAAGTCCCTGACCGAGGGTTGGCATATCGCCGCCGAGAACACCGCCGCTTACAAGAATAAGAAAGCCTACGATAAAGCCGTAAAGTCCCTGAGTACCCGGGAGAAGTGTGAGCACGAGCATTTTACCGAACTTTGACGAGTCCTCGGAGAGAACTCCCATTGCGGCTTGTGCGGCAGAGCCTACACCCTTTGCCGAGCCTACTCCTGCAAGTGCTGTTGCTGTTGATGCGCCTAAAAGTGCGAAAAATATTCCATTCATTTTGATTTATCCTCCTTGATTTTTATATATTTGCTGTTGAGCTTAAACGGCTTAAATTCCTTGCCGCCGCCCTCGTAAAATTTTCCGAACATTTCAACATACTGAAGTCGCATTGTGTGAACATACGAACCGAGTGCGTTTAGTCCGATATTTATTGCGTGTCCTATCACGAACACAATAATCAGTAAAATAATGCCAAACCAGCTTTTGCCAAACATAGTTGACAGCATATTGAACACCTGCGCCATAACGCCCGTTGTAAGTCCGAGCGCAAGAAGTCTTGAGTAGCTTAACAGGTCGCTGATGTAACCCGTAATGTCATACAAGGAAGCAAGTCCGCCTATAACCTTGCCAAATCCCTTTTTGTGCCTGCCCTGAGTAAGCACAAGTCCCACAGCACAAGCAATGGCAATGCCTGCGCCAATGTAAATGAGGGTTTGACCCACTGCCATACCCACAGCGAGAACGGCAAAGCCTGCGAGCATAAGCATCCACAAGCCTGTATCAAAGAATGCGCCGCCGTAATCCTTGTGTTTAAGACAGACATAGAATTTACAGCCCATACCCACGAGAATGTGAACAAGTCCGAACGCTATGGAGATTATCATAAGCATAAGTGCGTCCTTTTGCGGGTCAATGGTGGGCCATGGGAAAATCTCTTTCATTGTAATATTTCCGCCGGTAAAGTAGTTGTAGAGAGTGGCGGGAGCGTCACCAAAGAAACTTGCAAAAATAAGTCCCCATATAAAGGTGGAAACTCCGCAATACTGAAAGAGTTTAAGACTGTTTTTCATTTGGGTGTCGGGTTTAAAAATTTTAATTGCAAGTGCCGTACCTATCACCATGAGAAGTCCGTAGCCTGCGTCCGAGAACATCATTCCAAAGAAAAAGTAAAAGAAAAACGCAAGCAGTGGGGTAGGGTCAATGTCATAGTGTGACGGCGGAGAGTACATATTGACAATGCTTTGCGCAGGAGCGGCAAAGCGGTTGTTTTTCAGCTTTACAGGTGCTTTTTCCTCGTCAGCCTCGCCAAATTTTATATAGCAGGAGGAAACCCTTTCACAAAGCCTTTCCAATTTCTGACAGTCCTCCTCAGGAATATATCCCGTAATGACAAATACATTTCGTGAGTGCCAAAGCTCGCCGATAACGGCGTACTTGTCGGCTCTTATTCTGAAGTAATCCTGCGTGTCTTTGATTTTCTTGCGCCTGTCTGCAAAAGAAATTATCTCTTTCTTTGCGTTTTCACTGCTTTCGCTCAGCTTTTGCTTTTGCTCCGTCAGCCGTTTTGTTTCGGCAAGCGGTGTAAGATTTCCGCTTGTAATCGGCTTGGCAAACCCAATGTCACGAAGTGTGCTTTCCGCAAGCTCCCTTTGTGCAACGGGGGCAAACAGCACAAGGCAGGTAAGACCCTCGCCTGCAAATTCAATTTCAATGTCGAAGTCAAGCTTTGGAGCAATCCCGGCAAGCACCTTTGAAAGCGATACCTCGTTGTATTCCTTTTGAATTGTGCCGATAAATACGGCGGTCGTCTTTGTGTCCTGCGTATTTATGGGTATGTCAAGATTTTTCCAAGGCTCAAGCTGAGCAAGGGCGGTTTTTATTCGTATTCGCTCAGCCTCGTTGTCGGCAATTTTCTTGTTAAGCTCGCAGATTCTGTTGCATACATCAATCACTTCTCCTGCGTGAGAGGCTATAACTCCGATTTCGTCCGGGTCAATCTCTCGTCTGCCGCTGAAAGCCGAAAGAATACTTTTCTTTTCGGGAGAATATCTGTCGAGAATTTTCAAAGCGTTTTCGCTCAGATTAACATTCCTCTCAAAAATCTGAATTTGTGAGGTCATATCAATTTTGCCGTACCCTTTTTTACAGGTTTCGGTTTTTTCAATCTGCATCAGTTCCGAATCCTGCAAATGTTCGAGAAGTCGCTTTCTGTCCTGCCGCAGCGCAATAATCTGAACCGACTTCATTTTAAGTTTTGCCAATGTTTATCACCACGCTTTTTTAGCTATAAAGCAAGTATTTTAATAGCCTCGTCTATTACACGACTGCGGTTTTTGTCTGCGGTTTGCGAGAGTATTTCGCAATCAAAATCAGCCTTTTCGCAGGCTGATTTAAGCTCCTGTCTGTTCTCGCTCATAGTTTTTTCAAAAAGAACCCCGGCGCTTTTCTGAGCATTTTCCTTTGCCAGAAGTACCGCCTGCGCCGCCTCGGCTTTTGCCTGCTCTATTCTTTGCGCAGACTTAGCCTTTGCATTGGTTTCACGCTGTTTACATTCCTCCTCGGCTTGATATACAGCCTCCAGCATATCCTTTGCCATTCATATCCTCCTTTGCTAAATGTATATAAAATATTTTTAATAAAATCCGCTGTTTTGTTATCTATTCTTAGACTATAACATATTTTTTTAAAAAAATCAATCAACTTACACAAAAATTTGCATATGTTTTCAAAATTTCTGCAAAATATTTATGTTCTTGCAAATTAAGCATTATGCTGTTATTATGATTTATTTATTTAAAATTATAATAAAAAAGGTGTTGCCGAAAAAGCAACACCCGCTTGTCATAGTCTGTCTTTTATGCAGTTTTCAATAAATTCTATGCTCTCGTCATTTGAAAGCACCATATCCGTATCGCATAAATGCGAGGCAAAATCATAAAACGGTTTTGCAAAGCCACATTCGTTCAGTTTGAAAATTGACGGCTTGCGTATTTCAGGTCATAAGAAATCATAAGCGTATAGTTGTCGCTTACCAGGGTAAGTGGGAACATAGAGTTTTCCATTACCTTGTCATAGTAGTAATAAGCATGATAATCGGTATCGCTTAAAAACACAGGGTAAACCTTGCTGATAATGTCAATGTTTTCGTAATAGTTTTCAAAATTATCATTGTGCGGTTTTATGCCGATTATCTGCGTTACGGTAAGATTTGGGCGATTGAGAATTTTTGAATAAATGTTGTCAAACATATTTCCCACAGCCGATGTGTTGTAGATAAATATATTGTTTTTCTTGCTCGCTTCCGAGCTTATAAAGTTGTTGATTAAAGCGCTTGTGTCACTGCTGTTTGCAGTGGTGTATGTTCCCTCAACATTCAGATTAACTATGTTTGTGATTATTTCATTCTGAGGTTCGCTGTTGAAAATGTTATACAGCTCTTCAATAAAATTTTTAGTGTAAGTTCTGCTTTTGTACTTATCCTCTCCTATGGTTGCTATCTCCAGTTCTTGGAATATAGCGTCCCTTTCGTCGGGAGTTAATGAAAGCTCTTTGCAAATTATTTCGAGCTCCTCTCTTGTGGGGAGCTTTTGACCGCATTTTATTCTTTGCAGTTTCGTCCTTTCAATTCCCGTCGATTTACTCAGACGATATATTGTTGTTTTTTCAATATGCTTTAGAAAGTCATCACGAAATGTCATATAATCTCTCCTTTGGTTATTATTATTGTAAAACAATATCTTAGCTTTTACAATAATAATATTATAATAATTTATACAAAAAGAGTGTTAATATTGACATACGATGCCTTTTATCCGATGAATTGCATTTTTTTAATTATATTTCCCCGTTTTGTGAATAAAAAAGTAATGAAATTTTAGTTTTCGTTCTGCCGGATATCCGCCTCAACCACTTAGCGCAAGTCGAGTGCTTTTTCATTCATTTGCCTGCATTATTTTATCTATCTTATCCAAGTCAATGCTGTAACAACGAATATTGCCAGAAGTTTTTTTGATTATTAAATCGTAAAAAGACAAATCCTTTATTCTGTTTGCAACCGTACTTCTGCTTAAATTTAACACATCCATTAATTCCTGCGTGCTTATTCCGTTTTCGGCAAATAAACTTGCCTGAATAAGCAAAAAGTACAGACGGCTGTATTTTTCGTTAGCGCCTTCAGGCAAACGAATAATGCACTTTTGGTAATGGATAAGCTGCTCCAATCTTTTCTCAAGAGCATACACCAATTTATGCAGTGAATCATCTATAATATCGGTAAACATAATTATAAAAGGAGTTAGGTCGCCCCTGTTTTTCGGGTCATTGCACACCTTAAATGCCTTGTAGTAATCGTTTATGTTTTCTTTAATGGAATAAGACATTCTGTAACCGATAATTGATTCAAATTCTTTAGACAGCAGGTAACTGCTGATAAAACGAGAGGTTCTTCCGTTGCCGTCATAGAAAGGGTGAATATAACCGAACAGATAATGAAAAATAGATACTCTGAAAATACATTCAATATTATTGTCGTTGAGTATTGCCAATGCCTTATTCATACAATCTATAATTTTTTCTTCGGGATTAACTGCTCTGTGCAGCTCCTTTTGTGTGGCGCTAAGCACACTTGTCGAGTCCTTTCTGAAAATCTTGCCGTCGGGTAAATTGGTCGGGTTATCTTCCTCAATTTCAGAATATACCAAATCGTTATACAAACTGCGTATATCCTCGCAAGTGTCGAAAGACATAGTTTCGTTTTTTTGCAGGATAAGATATTTTTGCACAAGTCCTATAAATCGCTTTCCTTGGCTCTTTGTTTCTAATTCTGACAGCACACTGTTGATTTCTCGCCTTGAACTGTAAACACCCTCAATATCGTTGGTTTTTAAAATCTCATCGACCAAACATCTGAGTGCAAAATGGTCAATGGCTTTTTCGGGCAGCGAATCCCTCAGGGCTTTAATCTGCTTGTCGGTTTTATAAATGTCACGAATTTTTGCAACAAATTCGGGTATTATCACAAAAAAGGCAGGACTGTTGTGTATCGTAAAATCCAAGTGAACCGCATAGTCGCTTTTATATCTTTCGTTGTATATCTTCTCATAATTTTCTCTATCAGAATAAAATAGCTTATTTAAAGATTTATATTCCAAATATATCACCTCATCAATAAGTATTATATATCGTAATTTAATAATTATACGCATTTGTTTTAATACCAATTAGTAAAAACAGTGTATTTTTACTAATTGAATATTATTATAACTCAAGTAATATATAAAATCAATATATTTTTATGAATTGCAATCTGAATCTATACTACGCTTTCCTTAAATTATACGGTTTTAATATTTTCCCCCTCAAAAAAGTTGCTCTTGAAATATACAAACAAATGTTCTATAATAGATATAGGGGGATTTTTAATTATAAATCCAAATCATAAATAAAAACGAATGAACGAATTAAACGAGCGAATAATTAAGCAAATAAAAATTAAAACAAATAAAATTAAACTAAAAACTAAATTGAATAGGATTGATGTCTATGGCAAGACCGGCTAAAAAAGGCTTGGACTATTACCCGTCAGACACAAACAGGAGAAACGATTTTAAAATAATGGATCTGTTAAATCAATACGGGCCGTTGGGATACACGATATACGACTTCTGTTTGCAGTATGTTTACGAAAACGGGTATTTTCTTGATGTGCCTTTACAACAGGTGTGTTTGACTTTGTGCAGGGACATTGGTGCTAAATGGATTAAAAACAAAAACCTTGTGGGACAAGTTATAGATTATTGTGCGGATATAGGCTTATTTGACAAAGACCTCCTGCGGCAAAATGTTATGACCTCTGTCGGAATTCAGCGACGCTACGATTCAGTGACTGTTAGGAACAAGGTGGATAAATCTGAATTTTGGCTGCTCGGAAAAGAAAATTGCGAGGCGGCTTTAATAAATGCACCCAAAAACGGAGTTTCTGCAACAGAAACTAAGGTTATTGCAACAGAAACCGAAGTTTCTGCAACAAATATGCCACAAATAAAAGTAAATAAAATAAAAGAAAAAGAAAAGAAAACCGATGCTTTTATTTCTTTATTGTTGAAAGATGAAAGTGAGTATCAAGTGACATTTTCTCAGCTGAATAATTTAAAAAATATTTACACATTGATTGATGTTGAAAACGAACTCGTAAAGATGTCTAAGTATTTTGAACTGCACCCCGATAACAGAAAATCGCTTGATGATATAAAAAGCTATATAGACCGTTGGTTATTAAAGAGGAGTGATGAGGTTGACGGCATACGAAAGAATAATTCAAAAGTACCTGCCAAAAGACGGAGCACAGGAGTGTTTAACACAGGCGAGGTTGTACTCTGAGCTTACGGCAGAGGAAAAGGCACAGCGAGAGGCGGATATTTTTAATGCGCAAACAGGCAGGCTGACAGGCTATGACTGCGATAAATGCAAAAACAAGGGTACGATATACAGCACAGTAAAAAGGGATTTTTGCGGTACAGAAACCTTTGAGGTGGTTAGCCGTCCTTGCGAGTGCTTAAAGGTGAGAGCAGAGCTTAAGAGAATTAAGAAAAGCGGACTTGCAAGGCTGATTGAAAGGTACAATTTCGGAACATATATTGTCAAGAGCGAATGGCAGGCTTACATAAAGAAATGCGCCGAGGATTTCGCAAACAATCCCGTAGATTGGTTCTATATCGGCGGTCAGTCGGGCTGCGGAAAAACGCATATCTGCACAGCAATAATCGGTTCGCTGTTAAAGCAGGGCAGGACGGCAAGGTATATGCTTTGGGGCGACGACATAACGGCAATCAAGCAGGCGGTGACAAACGCCGAGCAGTACGAAAAACTTATGAGCAATGTAAAAAATGCCGATGTGCTGTATATTGACGATTTTTTCAAGACACGCAGCGGCGAGGGAATAAGCAACGCCGATGTGAATACAACCTTTAAAATCATAAACCACCGCTACAATGAGCAGCTGCCAACAGTGATAAGCTCCGAGCTTTCCATAAACGAAATTGCGGCGATTGACGAGGCATTAGGCAGCCGCATAGCCGAAATGACAAGAACGCATAAGATTTACATTTCAAAGGATAAAAGCAAAAATCAGAGGTTTTACTATGGATAAAGCAGTAACATAATTTTTTATGAAAATGGAAAAAGTGCCGACTGTAACAGCTCAGGAACGCAGAGTGAGGATCGTTAAGGGCAAGCCGGTATTTTACGATTCACCGAGAATAAAATCGGCTAAGGCTTTACTTGTGACTCATCTAAAACAGCACAGACTGTCAAAGCCGAATGATAGCGGTGTAAGGCTGAGGGTAAGCTGGCTTTTTCCAAAAGGCAGACACAAAGACGGTGAGTATCGTATTACAAAGCCCGACACAGATAACCTACAAAAAATGCTCAAAGACTGTATGACGCTCTGCGGATTTTGACAAGGCGGTGCTTGCAAATTACAAGACTGTTGCAGAGGTTGAAAAAATCACAACCGCAAGAGATAATTACAAATCACAGCTTGAAACGGCACAGACGGCACTCAAAAAGCAAAGGCTGAGTGATTGAAAAACATAGCAAATAAGCCGTTTTTTCGCATTTTACCATAAAAAATAAGCACCCGATTGCTCGAGTGCTTTTGGCAAATGACTTTAATTTTAATAGAAACTATTTTATGGGGGTGCAACCTGCAGTCGGAGGGGGTGCAATTTCGGTTCAGGGGGGTGCATTTTTATTTTAGGGGGTGCATTGCTTTATGATTTTATCTCAACAGTTAACAAAATACCGTAGGCGGTTAAATCAACGGACAGCCAAGTGGCTCGAAAAATACGATTGATTATGCAGAAAAAAGGCATGACTCTAAACTATGTATCATAAATACAAACAAATAGCGGAAATAATAAGAAAGATAACGAAATTTATAATTCTTATTCAAGCAAGCACTTGATTTATTTTGCGCGGTCTGATATACTATTATAAGAAACACTGGATAATGCACAGAAATGGGGGGATTGTGTTTTGAGGGAAGAAAAGAAAGCTGAAAAGAGACAGGAGCTTGTAGGCGTCTGCCTTGACTGCTTTATCGAAAAGGGGCTGACCGTTGCCACCACAAAAGATCTCTGTAAGGCGGCAAAGCTGCAAAACGGCGGCATCTACTATTACTTCTCCACCAAAGAGGAAATCGTTCTTGCCTGCGCCGAGGAAGCGATCAGTCGAATTGAAAAAGCTGCGTTTGACATCGTGTTTGAAGATATTAGTGACATCAAAAGCATGATGGATCATCTCGGTGAGCTGGCGGATAAAATGTCGCCTACCATGCGCTTTCTGGTCAGCGTATGTGTGTCGTGCGAATACGGAGAAAAGGTAAAGCCTTCCCTTGTGCGGCTTGCGGCAAGATACCCTTATTACACGGGCAGGATTGCGGAGATCCTCGGCTGCACCGACAAAGAGGTTGCGCCGTTCGTTCATCTGTCGATCCTTGCCATCAACAATTATATGATCTTTGCCGAGCGAGCGCTGTTTGACCCACAAATCGAAGCGGTCAAAAAAGAGCTTTCAAGGCTTGCGGAAAGAAAGGGGCGGAATAATCGATAGTTTACCATAAAGAGAAAATCACAAACGACTTCATAGTCAATCCATACGCACAAACCCTTCCGAGGAGATGACCAAAAACAGAAGAGAATCATAGGAGGACAACATGAAAAAGATACTTGCAATTCTACTATCGCTGCTTACGCTGCTTTCCTGCGGGCTTCTTTCCGCCTGCTCTGCCAAAAAAACGCAGCCGGATACACCGGATACTGAAACCGTGTGGGAAACGGTCAGCGAGGCATACATCTATGCGTTCCCGCTGGTGCTGACCGATGCGACCAAAACAGTATCGACCAATACGGACGGGACCATGACTGGCCGTGCGCCCATCAATCAGTTCAACCATGCAAAAAAGCTGGCGGACGCCTCTTTCCGCACCGTCGTGACGCCGAACGTCGATACCGTCTATTCGCAGGCATGGCTTGACATCAGCACAGAGCCTATGGTCTACGTCCTGCCGGAAACGGATCGCTTCTGCAATGTGCAGCTTCTGGATGCGTGGACGAACACCGCCGCCGTGCTGGACAAGGCGGGCGCTTATGCAATCGCGCTTCCCGGTTGGGAGGGCGAGCTGCCCGACGGTGTGATGCGCGTGGATGTGCCCACCGCAACGATGTGGTCGATCACACGCACGGTGCTGTCCGGGAACGAGGATCTGCCCAATGTCTATGCCATTCAGGAGCAGATGAAGCTCCTGCCGCTTTCGGCTTATGTACAGGGAGGCGAGTATGCCGCACCGCAGGGAACTTATAAAGAGGAAAATGACTTTGTTCCCGTGAACAAGGTGCTTTCCATGACGCCAGCAGAGTTTTTCAATACGGCGAACGCTCTGATGCAGGTCAACCCGCCCGCCGATGCGGATGAGGAACTGCTGAAGAAACTCTCCGCCATCAATGTGGGCGCGGGCAAGACCTTCGACGCCGCCCTCCTGGGCGAAGGAGCTGCCGAGCGCTGGACGCAGATGCTTCAGGGGCTTCGCGCCACGCTTGCCGCCGACGGCGCGAAGTATGAGCAGAAGCTCGGTCAGTGGATCTATTACGGCAAGCCCATCGGCGACTTCGGCACGGAGTATACTTACCGCGCGATGGTAGCGCTGGTGGGGCTTGGCGCCAACACCGTGGACGTGGCGATCTATCCCAAGACAGCGGTGGATGAGACCGGTGCTGCGCTGACCGGAGAAAAGAAGTATACGCTCCACTTTGAAACCCTTCCTCCCACGCTGGAGGGCGGCTTCTGGTCCGTGACCGCCTACGGAGAGGATGATTTCCTCATTGACAATTCCATCGACCGCTACTGCATCAACGACCGCTCCGACTTCAAGCTGAATGCGGACGGCACATTGGATATTATCCTGTCCAAGGATGCACCGGAAGACACCTCTAACTGGCTGCCTGTTTCCGACGGGGAATTTCACCTGTTCATGCGGATCTATGTACCGGATATGACAGCACTGGATAGCTGGCAGCCACCTGTTATCCGCGAACAATAAGGAGATGGAAAAAGAACGGCTATGAAACGTATTGCAGCAATGCTTCTTACATCGGTACTATTGCTGTCCTGCGTCGGCTGTGCGCAGGATGGGCGCAAAGAGCCGGGCGCGGAAAAGGCAGACCTGGGTCTGACCGCCGAGGTCAAGCCCGCCACAGACTTTACGGCAAAGGCAAATGCCGCCGTCTACGATGAACTTGACTTCGATGATAAGCAGGAATATGAATTCGCCACCCGTGGACTGATCGACGCGCCGGAAACACTGGAACTAAGAGCAGTGACCGTCAGGTGTATGAGCGGAGCATATTCCCCGGTATCTTTGACACAACGGCACAGCAGGCCTATATGGAAAATACGGAGACATACGAGCAGCTGTTCCTCGATGCGGAGAAATACCGCATTATCCAACAGGCACTTGCTGAGCGGCTCTATCGCGAACTGCACGGAGACTCAAAATAACGGAGGTGCAGCATGACAATCACGGGTTAAAAATCCATGCGAACACAACCTGTTATGCTGTTTTTGCCCCCCAAAAAAAATGAAACTATGCGAGAGAGATTGTGGGTGTTTTGATTTTTTTAATTCCCTTCTAATTCAACGATTATCCCTGTAATTTAACGAATGCCTCTGTGATTCAACGATTACCTCAGCCGTTTAACGATTACAACGGCTTATAATGCCGAAATAGACCAAAAACGCACAAACCCCGCCGCAGAATTGCCTGCAGCGGGGTTTGCTTATGTGCTGAAACAGTCGAAAAGCCTTATTTCAAGCGGTTTTCGGGCATAGAAAAAGTCCACCGTAATTCTATCAAAATTACGGTGGACTTTTGGCGGAGATGGAGAGATTTGAACTCTCGCGTCGGAGTTACCGACCTACTGGTGTTCGAAGCCAGACCCTTCAGCCACTTGGGTACATCTCCAAATAAATATTACATTTAATTATTATAACGGCTTAACTGAAAATTGTCAAGAGCTGTAACTAAATTATTACTCTGTCATAAAATGAAATGAATAAGCATTACTGAGTTAATATATGCAAGGCGGGTGATTTTATGGCTTTTGACACAAGAGAATTGTTTGCTCGATTGTTAAAATGTGAGAGCGGCGGCGAGGGAGTAGAGGGAATGAGGGCGGTTGCGTCCGTTATCATCAACAGGTCAACAGTGCCTAACGGTGAGTTTGCCCGAATAAGCAACGGCGGAAATGTGCGGGCAATTATTGAACAGCCAAATCAGTTTACCTGCTTAAAAACAACTGTCGGCGGACAATACAATCCGCAAAATGTGTATAACATTGTCCCCGAAGATATACACTACGAAATTGCAGATTGGGCGCTTGCCGGCAACACCGACAGCTCGGTCGGCAATTCGTTATTCTTTTTCAATCCCTATTCCTCAACCTGCCCAAACTTTTTTCCGACAAATATCGGCGTGATTTACAATCGTGTCGGAAAACATTGCTTTTACTCTCCGACTCAGGCTTACAACAACACATAGGAGTGGTTCGTTTTGGTAAATTACATCAACAATAAAAAGGCGCTGCAGCTCAACCCAAATACTCTGTATAATCTCGACACCAATCCCTCAGCCTGCAATAATTATAATTGTATAAACAACCAGATTCCAAATACCATACAGCAATACGGATACGAAATTCCGTCGGTTCTCGACCTTGCAACCTTGGTAAGCCCCACAAGCCCGAATTATTATAGTTTCAGTCCTACTCAGCAGGCGCAGAATATGAGAAATTCCGCTCAAAATCAGCCGTCACAAAACGCTCCCGCACAAAGTCAGTACAACGAGGCGGCACAGGATTTGGCTGTTCGTGAAGTTCAGAACATAGACGCAACCCAGCCGTACAATCCCGAAACCCTGCCGACCCCTGCCATGATAAATGAGCAGAATATGCAGAATACGCAGTCAGCAATGTCATCGGCGAGCCTGCTTACCGATATTAAAAATCCGTACGAGGTCACAGCCGAAAGCGTGCAGTATCTCAACGGCTTTATTCGCACCCAAATCGGCAGGAGGGTATCCATTGATTTTCTTGTCGGCTCAAATACAATCGTTACCAAGTCGGGATATTTGCTCGGAGTTGCCGCCAACTATATCCTCATAAACGAGCTTGATACCAACGACCTCACAACCTGCGATTTCTATAATATAAAATTTATCAGATTTTATTTTGATTAAAATAAGATGCCTTTTCAAAAGTTGGGGTGAATATGGTTTAGCCGACTTTCGGTCGGACAACAAAGTTAAGAGAAAGAAAAATTTTCTGCCCGAGGTTAAAAGTCTGGTCAACCTTTTCAAAGGTTGTGGGCAACGCCCGCAAATAGTTTTCTTTTGTACAATGTCTGACAGCCAAATGGCTTGCCGTTTGCGGCTTGAATACAATGGCAAGAGCCTTTTAATTGCGTAAGTAGGAATAAGTCAGAAAGATTATTTTATAAGTTTGTTGCCTGTAAACTACTTATACATTATAATAAAATGCCTACCATTCCGCTTTTCTTTTGCGTGAAAAGAAAAGCTCCAAAATAAAGCACGCTTAAGGGGAAAGGAATTTAGAGTCCTTTTCCCCTTAAGTATCCCCTTTCCTTAGACGACCAAGGTCAGTGACCTTGAAACCTCTGACTTATATTTTTCTGATAAAATTTGTACTTGGCAAAATAAGTTGTTTAATTATTTCCTTTTTAAACTTACACTTGCCTTAGAACCTACTTTTTATTGCACTATGTAGTCCTTGAAAATCTTTTCAAAGCGTTTAAAGAAAACATTTTTGTTGCTTTTTATCATAAAGCCGAATAACAGTGAAACAGCAATTATATCGAATACGGGCAAAAACCATATAAACGGCAGTTCTGTATAGATTTCGGGATAGCTCAGGAAAAGGACAAGGCAGGTTGAAACCGTAACCAATACAAGAAAACCGATCCAAAATATTATATCTTTTTTGTTTGTGTAAGATTTAACGCATACATCAAGCTGAGTTCCACGCTCTTCGGCTGTAATTTCATTTATCGGATTAAAAGGCTTGTATTTGTCGGCAGGGCGAGGACAGAGCTTTGCGGATTTACCGTTTACAGAGCCGTAAAGTGTTGTATCGCTTGCGGTGTTTCTGTTCAGGCTTGAAAGCGGCATATCTTTTAGGGTGTGATTGCCGAGAATATTAAAAAATTCTGCCTGCGATATGTTCATTTTATAATTGTGTTCTTTCATTTCAGTCACCTGTTTGTAATTATATTTATGTGGATTTGAATAATGTTTGATTATTTGTGATTATTTAGAATTTCTCGCATTTTCAATAAATGCTCTGACAAGCTCAAAATCCTTGCCCGATTTGTCGGCAAGCTCAACGCCTGAGCTGACATCTACCGCAAAGGGGTGCACCTGAGCAACGGCTTTGGCTACATTGTCGGCAGTAAGTCCGCCTGCAAGGAAAAGCATTTTTTGGTTTTTCGGGAGTTTTTCAAGCATAGACCAGTCAAAACTCTTGCCACTGCCGGGTACTGCCGAATCAAATAAAATTCCTTTTACATTGACAAGATTTTCAATATCGCCAATGCTTTCAATTCCGCTCACATTAATTGCCCGAATAACGGGGATTTTGCACTCGCTCAAAAGCTTTTCGCTGATTTTGCCATGAATTTGCACATAGTCAAAGCCGAGGGTGTGTATCTGTTCAAGCTGTTCTTTCGTGGGCGACACCGTAACGGCTACGCTCTTTATTTTTGGGTCGAGAGCAGAGAGCAGCTTTTGTGCCTTTTCGGGCGGGATATTCCTATGGCTTTTCTCAAAAAACATAACAAACCCGGCAAAATCGGGGGAGAGGGTGTTTACACATTTTATATCATCAGGATTTTTAAGTCCGCAAATTTTTACTTTTGTCATAATTTCCTCCTATACCATTAATAATATGTTATCATAAGGAAGAAAAATGTCAATATTCAAAGAAAAATTGCGGAATTTCAGCAAATTTATTTCTGAAAATTATTGACAAACCCCGAAAAGATGATATAATTATCTTGTTATGCAACATAAAGAGTATAACAATCCTTGCGGCGAAAGCCGCCATAATGTCCAGAAGGAGGTGCAATATAATGGCAGTAACAGCTAATTACGAGACAGTAATGGTAATTTCTCTTAAGAACGGCGAAGAGAACGTTCAGAAGGTCGTAGAGAAATTCAAGGCTCTCATCGAAAACAATGCCACTTTAAAGAATGTTGACGAATGGGGCAAGAGAAAGCTCGCTTACCTCATCAACAAGGAGAGCGAAGGCTACTATGTTCTCTTTGATTTTGAAAGCACAGCTGAGTTCCCTGCAGAGCTCGACCGTATTTACAAGATTACAGATGGCGTAATGCGTTCAATCATCATCAAAAAAGACGAAGAATAATTAACGAATGAATCTATGGTAGGGTTATTCCCGAACACGAAAGGAATTAAAAATGCTTAACAGAGTGATTTTAATGGGCAGATTAACTGCCGATCCAGAACTTAAAACTACACCAAACGGTGTCAGCGTAACATCATTCAGCATTGCTGTTGACCGCTCATATGTTAAGAGCGGAGAAGAGCGCAAGGCAGACTTTATTAACATTGTTTGCTGGCGTCAAACAGCCGAGTTCGTTTGCAGATATTTCGGTAAAGGCTCGCTCATTGCCGTTGAGGGACAGCTCCAGAGCCGTTCTTATCAGGCAAAAGACGGTACAAACCGTTACATTGTTGAAGTTGTTGCAGATAATGTTCAGTTCACAGGCGAACGCCGAGATAACAATTCAAACGGATACAATAATCAGTCTTACGGCAACAATCAATCATATGGTGCGCAGTCTTATGGCTCTAACCAGTCTTACGGCTCAGCTCCGTATCAGCAGGCACAAGCTCCTGCTGAGTCATATCAGAGTGGTTCAAATTCAGATTTTCAGGATATGCCACTTGATGATGATTTACCATTTTAAATTTAACTGAATTATAATATAATTCATTGAAAGGAGTTCTCACAATGGCTGACAGACCAATTAACCGTGGTAGAAAAGCTCGCAAGAAAGTTTGCGGTTTCTGCGTTGATAAGGTAGAACACATTGATTATAAGGACATCGCTCGTCTTCGCCGTTATATGTCAGAGAGAGGCAAAATCCTTCCTCGCCGTGTAACAGGCACTTGTGCAAGACATCAGCGTGAAATTACAGTTGCAATTAAGCGTGCAAGACACCTTGCTTTGCTCCCATACACAGCTGACTAATCAATAAAATATCAGTATTTTAAGCACCGTTTAATTACGGTGCTTTTTGCGCTTGGTGGGGTAATGGGGGAGAGCGGGAAAAAATAAACCTTCCAAAACAAAAACCGCCTGAGTTTTACACTCAAGCGGTTAAATTATTTTAGCAAATTATTTATTCGATTTAAGCACGAAGTTCCTCGTCGTTTTCACCTGCATAGTAAACCTTTTTAATGTCTGCACCCAAGGCTCTGAATTTTTCGATAACATCTTCATAGCCACGCTCAATGTACTGAATACTTGAAATCTCAGTTACACCGTTAATCTCAAGAGCTGCAATAATCATTGCTGCGCCTGCTCTAAGGTCGGTAGCCTTTACAGGTGCTGCTGTAAGTGGTGAGCCACCCTCAATAATTGCAAGTCTGCCCTCAACAGAGATATGTGCGCCCATTCTGATAAGCTCGCTTACATACTGATAGCGGTTGTCCCATACATTTTCGTTAATAATGCTTGTACCCGGTACGCTGACTAAAAGTGCCGCAAATTGTGGCTGACAGTCGGTAGGAAAACCGGGGTGAGGCATAGTCTTAATGTTGCAGCGCTTTAAAGGATTTTTAGTAGCGTCAACCTTAATAGCCTCGTCATACTCTGTAATTACAACACCCATTTCACGCAGCTTGGCTGTAATTGACTCAAGGTGCTTTGGAGTAATGTTGTTTACTGTAATGCAGCCTCTTGTGGCAGCTGCGGCACACATATATGTGCCTGCCTCAATCTGGTCAGGAATAATTGAATATGTGATTCCGTGCAGATACTTTACACCACGAATTTTAATTACATCTGTACCTGCGCCCCTTACATCTGCTCCCATTGAATTAAGGAAGTTTGCAAGGTCAACAATATGCGGCTCTCTTGCGGCATTTTCAATGATTGTCATACCCTCGGCTTTAGATGCCGCAAGCATAATGTTCATTGTTGCGCCGACTGAAACTACATCAAGGTAAATGTGCTCGCCATGGAGGTTATCTGCATTTGCCTCAATAATAGCGCCGTCAACAAGCTGAGTAACTGCGCCCATAGCCTCAAAGCCCTTTAAATGCTGGTCAATAGGGCGAACGCCAAAGTTACAGCCGCCCGGTAAAGCCACCTGAGCTTTGCCACATCTGCCGAGAAGAGCGCCGAGGAGGTAGTAAGATGCTCTCATACCTCTTACTAACTCTGTTGTAGCAGAGTGTGTTGAAATATGTGTTGGGTCTATATAAAGTGATGATTTATTAATTCGTCTTACCTGCGCACCCATCTGCTGAAGAATTTTGCTGATAAGGGCAACATCGCTGATATTTGGTATATTTTCAATCTGACAAGGTTCGTCACAAAGAATTACTGCCGGTATAATTGCTACTGCGGCATTTTTAGCACCGCTTATATTTACTTCGCCAAAAAGCGGCTTACCGCCGTTTACTACAAACTTTTCCAAACTGTTACACTCCAATTCCATATACTGCACATTCACAATAACGAATATGTGAGTTTCCATAATCTAAAACTAAATAAAATAAAGTGCGTGCAAAAAGACAGCAACTGTAATTGCTGTAAAAATGAGTATCTGCCAAACTACTCTTTAGATAATAGTATATCCACAAATATATTACATTTTCTTAAAACACACATTATGCCGCATTACAACAAGGTAACACTAACATTCTTATATAGAAAATGATACTACAAAATTGTAGTAAAGTCAACGCATATTTGAAATTGTAACTTATTTTTAGCTAAAATGTACTCATTTTAGAATTATAAAATTGAGTTTATTCTTATTATGGCTAAATGTAGTTACAATGACGTAATTATTCTTATAAGAAATAATAAATTTGTCATAATTGCAAAATAGAATTAAAACTTTGCAATTAAATTATTAATTAATAAATCCCGAAATCTGTGGTAAAATCTGAAAATTATTTATAAAATCTATTGACACAGCCATATAGGTGTGCTATACTCAAACTAACATATGAACATATAAACATATGAACAAGTTATTGAACGGAGCGTTTGCTATGATAGACAATAATGATAACAAAAACAAAGAGATACCCGACCTTGAGGTTTTGTTTGATCTTGCAGATTTGTTTAAGGTTTTCGGCGACTCAACCCGAATAAGAATAATGTTTGCCATTTCTGACAACGAAATGTCTGTACTCAGCATTGCCGAGGCTCTCAATATGGAGCAGAGCACTATTTCTCATCAGCTGAGGGTTTTAAGACAAAACAAACTTGTAAAAGTCAGGAGAGAGGGCAAGCAGATTTACTATACACTTGACGATGACCATGTTAAGAAAATTATTGAGATGGGACTCGACCATGTTCTCGAGTAAGGAGGGTGTTTTTTTATGAAATATAATTTTACACTTGAAAATCTGAATTGTGCGCATTGTGCAGGCAAAATTGAAACCAAACTTGCCGAAACAGACGGATACGAAAATGTAAACTTTAACTTTGCCAATAAAAAGCTCGTGCTTGAAAGTGCCGAGAATGTAACGG